>Ga0247843_1001085_pt1 | contig 58821 bp, 46 predicted proteins | sample LaCruzMarch2017__FD_192420 | JGI IMG/M metagenome (GOLD analysis project Ga0247843, IMG submission 192420) | Freshwater microbial communities from meromictic Lake La Cruz, Castile-La Mancha, Spain - LaCruzMarch2017_8m | ecosystem: Environmental > Aquatic > Freshwater > Lake | place: Spain...
CGGGTTTGGCGTTTTTTATGGTCGTAGTCGAAGTCGGCGAAGCTGGTTTGGCGCATGGGTGGCTATCTGTCAGGAGGATGGAGGCGCTATTATCTCATTTTAGGGGATTTGTTCAGCGATTCCTTAACTGATGTTACACATTCTCTTTTGTGAGAAGAAAATAAACAAAAATGAATCGCTATCGCGATGATTTTTTTAAATCGGGTTCTCGCACCCGAAGGCGAGCTACTTTCTTTTGCGCCGCCAAAAGCAAGTAGCCAAAGAAAAGGCGGCCCGATCGCCGCTCATGTCTTGCGCTCCTCGCATTTGTCGGGGGACGGCAAAAGGGGCTTCCTGCCCCTTTGCCGCCGCGCGGCTTCCCTGCCGCGCCCCTTCGGGCTATTCCCAACAAATGCTGCGGTGCTCGACGCGGCAAACGGGAAAAAGCGCGTTACTGCGTAACGTCAGTTATTTAAAAAACAAGCCTTTTTCATTTTGCTCAGGGTCAGCCAACAGCATGTCATTATCCTCATAACCGCTATCACTTTCTGATCCTAATTTAATCATCAGGCGTACTTCGTTTTTAGAATCGGCGGCGTTTAACGCATCCTCATAATTGATTTTACCCTCTGAATACAAATCAAAAAGCGCTTGGTCAAAGGTTTGCATACCTTGTTCCCTGGAGTTTTTCATCAATTCCTTAAGCTTATGGATTTCACCTTTACGGATGTAATCTTTCGCTAACGGGGTGTTGATAAGCACCTCAACAGCGGGGTAACGGCCTTTGCCATCCAAGCGTTTTATTAACTGCTGGGCAACAATCGCGCGTAAATTTAGGGACAAGTCCATCAACAATTGCGGATGGGTTTCTTCAGGGAAAAAATGCAATATCCTATCTAAAGCCTGGTTGGCATTGTTAGCATGCAAGGTGGTTAAGCACAAATGCCCGGTTTCTGCAAAAGTGATAGCGTTTTGCATGGTTTCCCGCGTCCTAACCTCGCCGATTAAAATCACATCTGGCGCTTGCCGTAAGGTATTTTTAAGGGCGACTTCATAGGATTCAGTATCAATACCGACTTCCCTTTGGGTGACAATACAGCCTTTGTGGTGATGCTGATATTCAATCGGGTCTTCAATACTGATGATATGCCCGCTGCTATTGGTGTTACGGTGGCCTATCAACGCCGCTAACGAAGTCGATTTACCCGTACCGGTGCCACCAACAAAAACAATCAACCCACGCTTTTCCATGATTAATTCTTTTAATATCGGCGGCAAATGCAGCTTATCTGGATCGGGAATATCATGTTCAATCCGGCGCAACACCATACCTGCCGAGTCCCGCTGAGTAAAAGCACTAATCCTAAAGCGACCTAACTCCGATATGCCAATGGCAAATTGGCATTCGCAGGTATTTTCAAATTCATCTATTTGCCGCTGGCTCATCAAACTAAGCACAATGGCTTTTGACTGCTCTGCGGATAATTTGGTTTTTGAAACCTCAACCAAAGTGCCATCTACTTTTATGGTCGGCGCACGGCCTGCGGTTATAAATAAATCCGAGGCCTTTTTTTCTACCATCAATGCCAATAATGGGGTGATGTCCATTTTGCCTCCTTATAAGAACAAGTCTTTGTTAACCGCACGGACGGCAGCGGTTCTGGCAGCGACCTGGCCTTTATCCACCAATTCCCGCAAATTTTGATCCAAGGTTTGCATCCCGTCTTTACGGCCTGTTTGGATGGCTGAATACATTTGCGCCACTTTGGCTTCACGGATTAAGTTTCTGATTGCCGACGTACCTACCATGATTTCATGGGCGGCAACCCTACCCCCACCAATTTTCTTCAATAAGGTTTGCGAGATTACCGCTTGCAGCGATTCTGACAACATCGCGCGGATCATGTCTTTTTCTGCCGCCGGGAATACGTCAATGATACGGTCGATGGTTTTTGCCGCCGAGGTGGTGTGCAAAGTGCCGAAGACTAAATGTCCGGTTTCCGCCGCTGTTAACGCTAAGCGGATGGTTTCCAAATCGCGCATCTCACCAACCAGGATAATATCCGGGTCTTCCCGTAACGCCGAACGTAAGGCTTCGTTAAAACCGTGGGTATCGCGGTGCACTTCGCGCTGGTTAATCAGGCACTTTTTGCTTTCGTGGACAAATTCGATAGGGTCTTCAACGGTGAGGATATGGGCGTAATCATTATTGTTGATGTAATCGATCATCGCCGCCAAAGTGGTGGATTTACCAGAACCTGTAGGGCCAGTCACCAATACCATGCCGCGTGGTTTTTTACACAATTCTTCAAAAAACTTCGGCGCATTCAGCTCTTCAAGGGTTAGTACTTTTGAGGGAATGGTACGAAAAACAGCGGCTGAGCCGCGCTCTTGGTTGAAGGCATTGACACGAAACCGGGCAACACCTGGTAATTCAAAGGAAAAATCGGTTTCTAAAAACTCTTCATAATCACGGCGTTGCTTGTCGTTCATGATGTCATAAACCAGCGCGTGCACTTCTTTATGCTCCAACGCTGGCACGTTAATACGGCGAATGTCGCCATCCACACGAATCATGGGTGGCAGCCCAGCTGACAAATGTAAATCTGAGGCTTTATTTTTGACCGAAAAAGCCAGCAATTCTGTAATGTCCATTATTTCTCCCGTTGACTGTTAGCAATGTGTCTAAGAACGTTTTTTAAAAGCGTCGCGAGCGGATCGCGTGCAACGACTGCATGGATTGCAGAAGGTAGAGCAACGCAGCAATCCATCCGCGCAGCAGCTTTTAAAAGACGTTCTAAAGTAGCCTAGGACTTTGCATTTTACTAGCGGTAATGTTTAATGATTGCCACTGTTAACTGAATTTCTTGGCCTTATGATGATTGACCGCCTTAACCATATCCATTCACAAATTAAAGCTGCAGCAGAAAACGCCGGACGCGCACCCGATTCTGTATTATTGCTAGCCGTCAGTAAAACCAAATCGGCACAGGCCATTACCGAAGCCTATCAAGCCGGACAACGGCATTTTGGCGAAAACTATGTGCAAGAGGCGCTTGCCAAACAGCAAGAATTAAGCGCATTTGCCATTACTTGGCATTTTATCGGCCCTATCCAATCCAATAAAACCCGATTAATCGCTGAACATTTTGATTGGGTACATAGTGTTGATAGCTTAAAAATTGCCCAACGCTTAAGCAGCCAACGTCCCGCCCATTTAGCGGCATTAAATATCTGCCTTCAAGTGAATATCAGCGATGAAACCAGTAAATCTGGTATTAGCTTGGAAGATTTAGCGGAATTTTGCACGCAAATTGGGCAATTACCGCAGTTGCGCTTACGCGGGGTGATGGCAATTCCTGCGCCGGAAAGCCAATTTGATCGGCAACGCCAGCCTTACCAACGCTTGTATCAGGCAGTAAAACAATTGCCTGTAGCAGCAGCCGATTTGGACACGTTTTCATTTGGGATGAGCGGCGATTTAGAAGCCGCGATTATGGAAGGCGCAACGATTGTGCGTATTGGCACGGCTGTTTTTGGGGCAAGAGACTAATTCGGATAACGCTGAAAGGTTGATTTTTCGGTTTCTTCAATTCCTCGTAGGGTACGCTGTGCGTACCTTTTCCATTTTTTAAACGATTAATCTATTAAGGAATCGCTTAACTAATCGATTCCGATCATGCTTCGACAGGCTCAGCACGAACGGAATCAATTAGTTACCGTTCGGCCTGAGCCTGTCGAAGGCTTTGTTCAGCGATTCCTTAAGGTACTCGCAGCGTACCCTACTAAGCCGACTTTTTATTAATAGCACTATGGTTATCCAATACCGCGATAATATCGCCACAGCTAATCTCTTCTTTTTGGCTGGCTAAAATGGTATTTGCCAAGCGGATAATGGCGCGCCAATTGTGGCGGTCATTGATAAACGCAAACGCTTCCATAAATAAGCCTGTAATTTTTCTTTGCTGCTCTAACACATCATTAGAAAAACACGCCAGATAGGCTTGTACTTCTTGTAAATCCGCAGTGCCGCCGTAGTTATGCAAGGCCGATAAATTCAGTAAGTGCGGATTTATAATTTCATCATCCATCATCGCCAGATAATTGGCTTCTGCTAACGGCCCGATCAGAAAATTCACCATGTCCGCTTCAAATGCTTGTAAATAGGCTTGTTTTTGCTTATCGGACAATTCAGCGACGGCGTTTTCCACGGTATCCGGCAGGTTCTCAATCAAGCGACCGCCTTGTACTTTGGCGAAACAGTTTTTAGCAAACGACTGGGTGCTGTACCCGGAAAAGCCGCCAATGACGATATTAAAAAATATCGGCGGCAATTGTTTTTGTCGGTTGCCCAAATAAATGGCTGCGGCATGGCCGGCTTCATGGATGGCGGTTTTCAGTCTCAACGCATTTAAGTGCTGTTGGCTGTTGGGAAGTGTTTGGTAGCTGCGGTTCATAATGACCTCGGCAAAAAAAATGCGGACTCAAGCGGGTAGTCCGCATTATCGAGAGGAAGGATATGCAACCAATCATCGGGTTAATCACTAGCTGCGGGGAAATTTTAATGCGCTAGTTGGCAGGGGAAAATGCGGCAAATCACCGCGCGGCGATATGCCGCAGAATATGGCACGGATTCTGCTAAATACAGTGGTTTTTGCCAAAAAAATAGCAATGAAATCAAGGATTATTGGTGCTTTTTGAGGGGGAAAAGCCGGAGAAATTGGTTATATCACTTAGTCAGTAGGTGATATAACCCATTCAGCAACATTGCGGGGATATTGACAAGCTGGGCGACGCTATTTTTGTTTAAAAATAAGCGGATTGATAACGGCAAAGTTTGCCGTTATTTTTTGCCGTTGAGGCTATCAAGGTAGCGGCTTACGCCTTCTTCCACCGATAAAAACGCTTTTTGGTAGCCCGCTTCCCTTAACCCGGAAATATCGGCTTGGGTGTAACTTTGATAAGCGCCTTTAAGATGTTCAGGAAAGGGAATGTATTCGATGCTGCCTTGTTGATGCCATTTGATGACGGTGTTGGCAACTTCGTTAAAGCTTTCTGCTTTGCCAGTGCCAACATTGTAAATGCCGCTGCGGTCTGGGTTTGCCAAAAACCAAAGATTGACATTAACCACGTCATCGACATGGACGAAATCGCGCAATTGTTCGCCATCGGCAAAGCCATCGTAGGCGGCAAACAAGCGCGCTTTTTTATGTTCAATTATCTGATTATTAAAGTGAAAGGCGGTGCTGCTCATCGCGCCTTTATGCTGTTCCCTAGGGCCATAAACATTAAAATACCGGAATCCGGCGACTAAGCTTTGCGCGGCTGGCAGTTTGCTCCGCACGTATTGGTCAAATTGAAATTTAGAGTAGGCGTACATATTTATGGGATGTTCACAATCGCGTTCAACCCGAAAGCCTTTGCTGCCGTCACCATAAACCGAGGCTGACGAGGCATAAAGAAAAGGGATGCGTTTGAACAAGCACCAATCCAATAATTTTTTGGAATACTGGTAATTGTTCATCATCACATAACGCCCATCCCACTCGGTGGTGGCAGAACAAGCGCCTTGATGGAAAACGGCAGTGACATCGTTTAGAAAATTAGGCTTTTCCAGTAAGGCGATAAAATCGTCTTTATCCATGTAGTCGGCGATATTTAAATCGGCGAGGTTATGCATTTTGCGGCCGTTAGTTAAGTTGTCGACCAGTAAAATATCGCGTTCGCCTCGGGCGTTTAACGCGCTGATTAAATTGCTGCCAATAAAGCCGGCACCGCCTGTGACAATAATCATAATTCTCCTTTGGCCTTGTTTATCATGGCGGTGGTAGAAACGCCGTCGACAAACGTTAAAATTTTGACTTCGCCGCCCGCTTTAACGACGCAATCGGCACCCGCCACTTGGTCTGGGCGGTAATCGCCACCTTTAACGATGACATCGGGCAGTATTTTGCAATACAAGCGTTCTGGGGTTTCTTCGGTAAATTCCACCACCCAATCTACGCAAGCCAGGGCTGCCAAGACTTGCATACGTTGCTGGACGGCGTTTATGGGACGGGTTTTGCCTTTTAATTGCCGCACCGAGGCATCGGAATTGACCGCGACAATCAGGCGGTCGCCCAATGCCCGCGCTTGTTGTAAATAGGTGACGTGGCCTGCGTGTAGTAAGTCAAAACAGCCGTTGGTCATAATTACCCGCTCGCCATAGACTTTGGCGCTGGTTACCATGTTGGCTAATTCATCTTCTGAAACCACGCCATATTTCATGTCGTGGTCGCCATTCATCGCGACAGCTAGCTCTTCAACCGATACGGTGGATGTGCCTAATTTGCCGACCACAATGCCGCCTGCCAAATTCGCCAAATACATGGCATCCAGCAACGGCATTCCCATGGCAACCCCTAAAGCCATCACAGCGATGACGGTATCGCCTGCGCCAGTGACATCAAAAACATCTTTGGCTTTGGCGGGGATTGAGTGCTGCTGGGCGGCTTGGATGAGGCTCATGCCCGCTTCGCCACGGGTCAGTAACAGGGTGTCGATTTGCCGTTGCTGTATCATTGCCAAGCCTTTTTCGACTAAAGCTTGCTCATCACTACAAGCACCGACCACGGCCTGCAATTCTGCCAAATTGGGGGTGATAATATCGGCATGGGCGTAACGGTTGTAATCGGTGCCTTTGGGGTCAACCAAGACTTTAAGCCCGGCTTGCTTGGCGGCGACTATATAGTCGGCAACTGCCGCTAATGTGCCTTTGCCGTAATCGGAAAATACCACCACATCGTGCAAGGGGAGTTGTTGTTGCAATTTTGCCGCCAAGGCCGATTGCGGGAAGCTTAACGGTAAATCTTCAAAATCTACGCGGATCAATTGTTGGTGCTGCGCCATGATGCGTAATTTGCAAATGGTGCGTAATGCGGGTGCAACGACAAAATCGCAGGCAACGTTGGCGGTTTGCAATAATCCGGTTAAATGTTCGCCATCGGCATCATCGCCTATCACCCCCAATAAGGTCACTTGTCCGCCCAATTTGGCGATGTTTAAGGCAACATTGCCAGCACCGCCAATGCGCTCTTCCACGCCTTGTACTTGTACCACTGGTACGGGGGCTTCCGGGGAAATGCGCGCGGCGCGGCCTGACCAGTAGCGATCCAACATGACATCGCCAATAACTAGGATTCGGGCTTTATGGAATTCAGGGGCGGCGGCAAACATTTACGCGTCTCCAGACAATTGCGTTTCAATAAAATCGCACCACCAATGTCCGATGAGAATATGGGCTTCTTGGATTCTGGCGGTGACGGTAGACGGCACTTGCACGGATAAGTCGGCATGTTGCGACAATTCCGCTTTGGCAACGCCCATCATGGCGATTACGGTCATGCCTTTGGCTTGCGCCATTTTTGCGGCATTGACGATGTTGGCGCTTGTTCCTGAGGTGGAAATGGCAATCAGGCAATCGCCAGCACGGCCTATGGCATCAACTTGGCGGGCAAAGACACTGGCAAAATCATAGTCATTGCTATGGGCAGTTAAAATAGAGCTATCGGTGGTCAAGGCAATTGCGGGTAATCCTTTTCGATGCTTTACATAGCGCACCACAAATTCAGCGGCAATATGCTGGCAATCGGCAGCACTGCCACCGTTGCCACACAGCAATAATTTGCCGCCGCTGTTGAATATCTCTAGCAGTTGTTTTCCGGCTTGCGTAACTACGTCTGCACAGACCGCCAAATCAGCCATCACTTTTTGATGGTCTTCTAACTCAGAAATAAACGTTCCCAACTATCGCCTCTCAACCGTCGTGGATTATGCCTTTATATAATTGCGCCAATTACCTACGCAATTGCCCGGCAAATAAAAAACGCTGCATTTTACAGGCAACCGCCGACAATAGCGAAGAACCTGTTTTATTCTTGTCTACAAAGCAATCTTCAAATCGCTATCTATGGTAGACTTGCTGTTGGAAGAGTTGGCTGAGCAGTCGCTGTTTTATCTTTATTGATGAAATGGAGGAAAGTCCGGGCTCCACTGGGCAGGGTGCCAGGTAACGCCTGGGAGGCGTGAGCCTACGGAAAGTGCCGCAGAAAATAAACCGCCCGTGTCTGCTGTTAGAGATAACCACAGCATGGGTAAGGGTGAAAAGGTGCGGTAAGAGCGCACCGCGCTACTGGCAACAGGAGTGGCAGGGTAAACCCCACCCGGAGCAAGATCAAATAGAGGGACAGACGCATGGCCCGTGCGGTTCCTGGGTAGATTGCTTGAGTTGCAAGGTGACTTGCAGCCTAGATGAATGGCTGTTCTCGACAGAACCCGGCTTACAGGCCAACTCTTTCTCTTTCCAATCCCGCCTATAACTCGATAATTCTGTTGACATATTCGGACTTATCAAAAACCCGCCAATCTGGTAGCGGTTGCGACAACATATCTTACTGGCTTTGGTTAGTTACGAAAAAACCAACACTCAGATAAGACCGCCTCTTCATCCCTAACATCAATAAAATCGTACATTTTATTGATATATCATAAGATTTATTTTACTTCCCGAATATCCTACAAAAACCTCGCCCGTAATTATCTAAGTCATTGTCAAAAAAGAAAGATTTTAAAGACCATGGGTATTGACTATATAACCATAGGAATCTATAGTGCGCCTAAATGGTGGGGAAAAGTGGTAAGAATTGCAGATTTCTGGGTTTTTTAGGTTTTTTCAGGGGTAAATTTTGTTTCGTGGCTACAGCTCCATCAACTTGGATGACAAAGGCCGTCTTGCCGTTCCTACCCGTTACCGAGATGAGTTACAGGCATGTTGCGAACGGCAATTAGTCGTCACCCTTGCCGTCGACGAACGCTGTGCTGGCCAAAGCGGCTGTTTGTGGCTATACCCCCTGCCTGAATGGGAAAAACTTGAAGAAACCATCAGCAAACAACCCACTTTAAACAAAATGGCAAGCAAACTCCGGCGCTTTGTCATTGGCAACGCCAGCGAATGCGAATTAGATGCCCAAGGGCGGTTTTTGCTCCCCGAAAAACTACGCAAACTGGCTAATATGGAAAAAAAAGTCGTGCTAGTCGGGCAGCTCAAAAAATTTGAAATATGGAATGAAGACGCTTGGCTCGCACAAGAACAAGCTTTCATGAACGGCGACGATACCGAAGGCTTGGAAGAACTAGGCAACATTACTTTCTAATCACCGGACAAAAACATGGAACATTCACCGGTGATGTATGCAGAAGCCCTGCAACACCTAGCCATAAAAGAAAATGGCACTTATCTGGATTGCACTTTCGGACGCGGCGGACACAGCTCAGGCATTTTAAAACAACTGGGTGTCAACGGACGCTTGTTTGCTTTAGACCGCGACATTGAAGCCATCCGCTCAGATGTTGCCCAACAACTGCTTGCCGATACCCGCTTCAGCCTCATCCATAGTGGTTTTGCCAATATTGCCAGCATCGCCAACACGCACGGCATCAGCGGACAAATTGACGGCATCTTGATGGACTTAGGCGTCTCCTCGCCGCAGCTAGACAACGCCGAACGCGGTTTTAGTTTTTTACGCGATGGCCCTTTGGATATGCGGATGGACAATACTTCCGGACTAAGCGCCGCCGAATGGCTAGCAACCGTCTCCGAAAAAGATTTAGTGCAGGTGTTGTTCGATTACGGTGAAGAACGCTTTGCCAGACGCATCGCCAAAGCCGTCATTATGACCAGAAGCGAAACCCCGCTGACCACCACCAAGCAATTGGCGGAATTGATTAGCAACGCCGTCCCCTATGTCGACAAATTTAAACACCCGGCAACCAGAAGCTTTCAAGCCATCCGGATTGCCGTAAACAACGAACTGGATCAACTTAAAACCGTATTAGCCGATTCCATCAACACCTTAAGTCCTGGCGGGCGTTTGGTAGTGATTGCCTTCCACTCCTTGGAAGACCGGATCGTAAAACGCTTTATTAAGAATGAATCTGGATACAAATTCCACCCAGGCAAACTGCCTGTGAAAGAAGTAGATATAAACAAAGGTTTACTTAAAAGCATCGGCAAAGCCATAAAAGCTACCGACCAAGAAACCGCACAAAACCCAAGGGCCAGAAGCGCCATTATGCGAGTTGCAGAGAGAAATTAAATGGCAACCTTAAAATTAATAGGCATGGTTTTGTTACTGCTGGCGGCGATAGGCTCGGCAATGGCGATCGTTTATTGCACCTATAGCTCGCGGTTAATTTTTACGGAAATGCAAAAACAAGCAACGGCCTTAGACCAATACGATGTGGAATGGGGGCAAATGCAGGTAGAACTCAACATGCTGTTAAGACAAACCAATATTGAAACGGTGGCACGAGAACAACTCAACCTGACCATGCCACTACGGGAAAGAATCATTTATATCGAGCCTTAAATGCAAGATTTTCGGACTACACGCAGCACTAAACGGGAAAACCCCAAAGACTTCTCAAAACGCCGGCAATTTTTGCTGATGTTTATGATGAGCTGCATGCTGCTATTGGTTGGACGCGCTATCTATCTGCAAGTGTTCAGCACCGATTTTTTGAAGAAACAAGGTAACAACCGACAAGTTGACCAAATCGCCATGCCCGCCAATCGCGGCATGATAAAAGACCGCAACGGCGTACCTTTAGCCATCAGCACGCCTGTTGACACCATTTCCGTCAACCCCAAGTTGCTGAAACAAGACGACAAAATGCAGTTGGTACGGATGGAAAAAGCCTTGCGGAAGGCACACAAAGGCGAAAAGCTTAGCGAACAAGATAAAGCCCAATTAGTAGAGGCCCATCACCAGCAAAAACAAGCCAGCATCGAAAAGATGGAAGCCTTACTAGGCTTGGCGCCGGGAAAAATCAGTGACTTGATTAAAGGAGATAAGCCAAAAGGCTTCGTCTACGTTGCTAGGCAAATAGCACCAGGCATTACCGATGAAATAAAAGGCTTAAAACTCAATGGCGTAAATTTTATTCGCGAATACAAACGCTTCTACCCAGCCAGTGAAATCTCCGCGCATATCGTTGGCTTCACCAATTTGGATGAAGTCGGACAAGAAGGTTTAGAAGCCGCCTACGAAAAAACCTTAAAAGGCAAAGAAGGGCTGAAACAGGTGGTACACGATGGTAACGAAAATATCATCGCTGAAATGGCTAATGTCCGTGAACCCGTCAACGGTAAAAACGTGGAACTGAGCATAGACCAACGCCTGCAATACTTGGCTTACCGTGAATTGAAACAAGCCGTAGACCTCAACAAAGCCAAATCCGGTATGTTGGTGATGTTGGATGCCAAAAATGGCGAAATCTTGGCAGTCGCTAACGAGCCAACCTTCAACCCGAATAACCGCAAAGAATTGCGTGAAGACATGTACCGCAACCGTGCTTTTACAGAAATTTTTGAGCCAGGTTCAACCGTAAAACCGTTTGTGGTTGCGGCTGGATTGGAAGGCGGCTATGTCAGGCCGAATGATTTGTTTTACACCCATGGCGTGTTTCCAGTCGGTCACCATGTGGTGAAAGACGTACACAATTACGGCACTTTAGATTTAACCCATGTGATAAAAAAATCCAGCAATATTGCCGTCAGCCAAATGGCCTTAAAAATGCCGCCGCAATATTTTTGGAATACTTACCACAACTTAGGTTTTGGCGTTTCCGCCAATATCGGCTTTAAACAAGAAGCCACAGGCCGATTACTGGATTACCACCGTTGGCACGATTTTGAGCGCGCCACCTTATCCTTTGGTTACAGCCTAAACGTTTCTGCCCTGCAATTGGCAAGGGCTTATACCGCGTTGGCAGACGACGGCATATTGCATTCCGTCAGCTTGTTAAAACGCGATGAAGATTTGGATGCCCATCGGGTGTTTTCCCCAAAAGTTGCCAAAAGCGTACGCGGCATGATGGAAACCGTCATCATGAAAGACGGCACAGCCTACGAAGCCAGAGTGGATGGCTATAGCGTCGCTGGCAAAACCGGTACGGTAAAAAAATCCGCAGGCCGCAGCGGTTATGCCGAGAAGAAATACTTCTCTGTATTTGCTGGTATTGCCCCCGCCAAAAATCCCAAAGTGGTGATGGTGGTGATGATCGATGAGCCAACAGCAGGCAATTATTATGGCGGCTTGGTATCCGCCCCCGTGTTTTCTAAAGTTATCTCCGGCGCATTGCGGATCTTGCAAGTTGCCCCAGATAAAGAAGACACCATGCCAATTTTATTAACTGAAAAATCACCGTTGCAACAAGTGCACTGATGAAACTAACAACGCTTTTAGGGGACTGGCTAAGCTCGGAAGATGCCGCACAAGTTGCAGGCATAACCGTCAGCGGCTTGGCTTTAGATAGCCGAAAAGTTACCCGTGGCAGTTTGTTCATCGCCCTTGCAGGCAGCCAACAACATGGCTTAGCGCATTTGCCCCAAGCCATTAGCAATGGCGCAGCAGCGGTTTTATTTGATCCTGCGGAATTAGACCGCGCCTTACCAACAACGCCATCACTGCCATTATTAGCCATTACTGGTTTAGCCAACAAACTCGGCACTATCGCTGCGGATTTTTATGGCAAGCCTTCGTCAGACATGACCGTCATCGGCATTACTGGCACTAACGGCAAAACTTCCTGTAGCCAGTTTTTAAGCCAATTATTAGACGATTGCGGCATTATCGGCACCTTAGGCTGGGGCAATTTCGGCAATCTGCAAACTACCATCAACACCACACCAGATGCGGTATCGTTACAAGCCATGCTAGCGGCCCTACAAACCCAAGGAAAAACCGCCGTTGCGATGGAAGTATCCTCACACGGTTTAGCGCAAGGCCGGGTTAATGGCATCCAATTTACTGGCGCGGTATTTACCAATATCAGCCGCGACCATCTCGATTACCACGGCAGCATGGCAGCCTATCTGCAAGCCAAACTGCAATTATTGCAAGCCCCAGGATTGGCATTTGCCGCCATTAATTTAGACGACGCTTATTGCCCGCAAATACGCGCCGCCATCCCCAGTGATGTCCGTGTTTACGGCTTTAGCCGCAGCGGCAATACGCTTGCCAATGGCGAAACCTTATCCGCAAAAAATCTGGGTTACCAAACCGACGGCAGCCATCTTGAATTTAGCTGGCGAGGCCAACAACAGACCGTCACCGTACCACTTTATGGCGACTTCAATACCGAAAATGTTGCTGCCGTGTTGACGGTTTTATTGGCATTGGACGGGGAGTTTTCTGCCTGCGTGGCTAAATTAGCCAAATTAAAACCCGTATCTGGACGCATGGAATGTTTTGGCGGCAACGGCTTGCCTTTAGTGTTCGTCGATTATGCCCATACCCCAGACGCACTGGATAAAGTCTTATCCAGCAGCCGCCAACATTGCCAAGGGCAATTAGCGGTAGTGTTCGGTTGCGGTGGCAACCGCGATAACGGTAAACGTCCATTAATGCGCCAAGCCGCAGAACGCTGGGCAGACCGCATTATCGTCACTGACGACAACCCACGTTTTGAAACTAGCGAAGCCATCATCAGCGATATTTTGTCTGGCGGCAGCAATACCGCTATCGACATTATCCCAAACCGCAAAACCGCCATAGAAACTGCCATCGCGCAAGCAGCCGAATTCGATTGCCTGGTTATCGCGGGTAAAGGCCATGAAGATTACCAAGAAATTAATGGCATCAAAACACCATTCAGTGACCAACTAGTAGTACAGCAAGCATTAGCGAAGAGGCGCACCCAGCATGCACATGCGGCTTAGTGATATTGCCCAAGTGGTACAAGGCAAATTGGTCGGCGACGATGCCGACATCAGTGCTGTCAGCATTGATACCCGCACGCTCCAAGCTGGGCAATTGTATGTGGCAATCAAAGGCGACAATTTTGATGGCAACGAATTTGTGGCACTTGCCGAACAAGCAGGCGCTGCGGCTGCCATCGTCCACGAAGGCATCACCGCCAATATACCTTATATAACCGTAGCCGATAGCCGCTTGGCATTGGCGGAATTGTCAGGCGCGTGGCGGCAACGTTGTGCGCCTAAAGTCGCTGGGGTAACGGGCAGCAACGGCAAAACCACTGTTAAAGAAATGCTGGCGGCGATTTTGTCAGTAGATGGCAACGTGCTGTACACACAAGGCAACTTGAATAACGACATTGGCGTGCCATTAACGCTGTTGCGGCTAAATGGGCAACAAGCTTATGCGGTCATAGAAATGGGCGCCAACCATGCCGAAGAAATCGCTTACACCAGCCGCTATGCCGCCGCCGATGTGGTGGTGCTGAACAATGCCGGCCCTGCACATATTGAAGGTTTCGGCAGCATTGATGGCGTTGCCAAAGCCAAAGGCGAAATTATCGAAACCCTAAAAGCGGACGGCGTTGCCATCATCAACCGCGACGACAAATATTTCAGTTATTGGCAGCAAGTGGCTGGTGATCGGCGAACGCTATCATTTGGCTTGGCAAGCGATGCCGATGTCAGCGCCACAGACATCAGCACCAGCTTAACGGATAACCGTTTTGCCACCACCTTTAACTTGGTAACGAAAACCGCCATCGCAGCTTGCCAACTGCAATTGGCAGGTAAGCATAATGTTTTAAATGCCCTTGCCGCCTCTGCCGCTGCACTGGCTTTAGGTTTGGAATTAGGACAAGTTGTCGCCGGATTGGCATTGGTCAAACCTGTTACTGGACGCTTACAGCCGCTAGTCGGTCGCCAAGGCAATCTGATTATTGATGACACGTACAACGGCAATGCCGCTTCGTTAATGGTCGGCATTGATGTCCTGACCGAACTGCCCGGCACACCTTGGCTAGCTTTGGGTGCATTTGGCGAACTTGGCCCAGAAAGCCCCAAACTGCACACCGAGATCGGCACAGAATTAAAAGCCCGTGGCATCCAACGCTTATTGGCAACAGGCGAAGATTGCCGCCATACCGTTGCCGCATTTGGCGAAGGCGCGAGTTTTTACAGCGAACAATCCGCGCTAATCGAAGCATTAAGCAATGCTTTAACAGGCCAAGAAACAATTTTAGTAAAAGGTTCCAGGGCGAGACGTATGGAAAACGTTGTTGCGGCCTTGGTGGACAATTTCAGGAAATAAATCATGTTACTTTATCTGGCTGATTATTTAATGACTTTCGATGGTGGCTTTCGGGTATTTCATTACCTGACTTTCCGCGCCATCTTAGGTGTGCTGACCTCGTTGATGATTTCTTTCATCGTCGGGCCCGCTATGATCAGAAAATTACGCGGCAACAAAATCGGCCAAAGCATCCGCGAATTGGGACCACAATCCCATTACGAAAAAGCGGGCACACCCACCATGGGCGGCGCACTCATTTTAGTAGCAGTCACAATCAGCACTTTGCTGTGGGCCGATTTAAGCAACCGCTACATTTGGGTGATTTTATTGGTCACCCTCGGTTACGGCATCATTGGCTTCATTGACGATTACCGCAAAGTGGTCAAACGTAATAGTGATGGCCTGTCTGCGAAAGCCAAATACTTAAGCCAATCGGTGATTGGTTTTGCTGCCGCGATTTTCTTGTACAAAACCGCAACATTGCCAGCAGAAACCCAGCTATTCCTGCCTTTTTTCAAAGATTTCATGTTCGATTTGGGCTGGATGTACATCATCTTGAGCTATTTCGTCATCGTCGGTACTAGCAATGCCGTCAACCTTACTGACGGCTTAGATGGCTTGGCGATTATGCCAACCGTTATGGTCGCCTCCGGTTTGGGCGTGTTTGCCTATCTGTCAGGCCACTCGGCATTCGCCAGCTACTTAGCCATCCCATTTTTGCCCAATACGGGTGAATTGATTGTCTTCTGCGCCGCCTTAGTCGGTGCAGGCTTAGGTTTTTTGTGGTTCAACACCTACCCTGCGATGGTGTTTATGGGTGATGTTGGCGCACTGGCGCTGGGTGGCGCGCTGGGTGTGTTGGCAGTGTTAGTTCGGCAAGAAATCGTTTTAGTGATTATGGGCGGGGTTTTTGTCATGGAAACTTTGTCGGTCATCATCCAAGTGGCATCGTTCAAAATGACAGGCAAACGGGTGTTCAAAATGGCCCCCATCCATCATCACTTTGAATTAAAAGGCTGGCCTGAACCTCGCGTGATTGTACGTTTTTGGATTATCACCGTGATTCTGGTGCTGATCGGCCTATCGACTTTGAAATTGAGATAAGTCATGGAAAAACAAAACATTATTACCAATCTTAACAAGCACTTTGGTCTCGACCCTGCGTCATCAAAAATATTGGTGGTGGGCTTGGGCAGCACGGGCATGTCGGTCGCCCAATATTTAATGCAACTGGATTTTAAATTCGCCATTATCGATAGCCGCGCCAAGCCGCCATTGATGGATGAATTTATGGAGCAAATGCCGGATACGCCTATTTTTACCGGCGGCTTTGATGATCATGCTTTTAAAGTAGCAACCCATTTGGTGGTCAGCCCTGGGTTGTCTTTGCACGAAAAAGTCATCATCAAAGCCGTTGCTAATGGCTCAAAAATCGTCAGCGACATTGATCTGTTCGCCTGCTCAGTGACCGAACCGATTGTTGCCATCACTGGCTCCAACGGTAAAAGCACGGTAACCACTATGGTCGGCGATATGGCTAAAGTGGCAGGCAGACGAGTTTCCGTCGGCGGTAATTTGGGCGTTCCTGCGCTGGATTTACTCGACCAAAAAGCCGATTTATATGTTTTGGAATTATCCAGCTTCCAATTGGAGCGGACTTCCATGCTCAATGCCGCCGCTGCCACCGTACTGAATGTGACTGCCGACCACTTGGACAGACATGCCGACATGGCGCAATACGCCAGAGAAAAACAGCAGGTTTTCCGTGGCAATGGCGTTATGGTCATTAATCTGGATGACCCAACCGTAGTCGCCATGAAAGAAAGCGACCGGGAAACCCTAACGTTTTCTATCAAAACCGCTGCCGATTACCATTTAAAAAGCATCGATGGTAACGAGTATTTGATGCGCGATGACCTGGCGCTGATGCCGTTACAAGCACTGCCACTTGAAGGCCGCCACAACGCCGCCAACGCTTTGGCTGCCTTGGCATTAGGCACGGCGATTGGCTTGGATGACGACAGCATGTGCCGTGCGTTGAAAAAATTTAAAGGCTTAGAACACCGGATGCAGCGGGTTGCCGAAATTCGTGGTGTCAATTGGATTAATGATTCCAAAGCCACCAATATCGGCGCTTGCGTAGCGGCGTTGGATGGCTATGAACGCAAAGTCATTTTAATTGCGGGCGGCGATGCGAAAGGCGCGGACATGAACGAATTGACGCCAACCATTATAGAAAAAGCCAAAAGCGTGGTGTTGATGGGCAAAGATGGCGCATTAATTATGCAAGCTTTAGAAAATTGCAATGTTCCCTTGTATTTAGCCAGCAATATTAACGAAGCCGTACAAATTGCCGCCCGCCTTGCCGTATCTGGCGATAGCGTATTGCTGTCACCCGCTTGCGCCAGTACCGATCAGTTTAAAAACTATCAGGATAGAGGCAATAAATTTACCAAAGCCGTGTTGGCGTTAGCATCATGAAAAAACGCGCCAAGCCATCAAAAGTCGGTCAATTCCATTATGACAATGCCTTAGTGGGCAGTTGCATCGGCTTATTAGTGCTAGGTTTTATCATGGTGGCATCATCTTCATGGCATTTAAAAGACAAGTTTGGCAACCTGCTAAACCTGCCCATTAAGCAAATGGTGCATATTATTTTGGGCTTGGTACTGGCGAAATTGGTTGCCGACATCCCGCTACGTTATTGGGAAAAAATGGGCCCCTGGCTGTTTATTGTTGGCTTACTGATGCTGGTTTTGGTGTTGATTCCTGGCATTGGCACGGAAGTTAACGGCAGTATCCGCTGGATTGATTTGGGCGTTATCCGTATCCAAGTCTCCGAAGCGGTTAAATTTGCAGCGGTTTTATACATGGCGGGTTATATCAACCGCCACCAAAAAGCCATCCGCGAAACCGCGCTGAGTTTGTACAAGCCACTGGTGTTGTTTTCCGTGGCGGGCTTGTTGTTATTGATGGAACCGGATTTTGGCTCCACCGTGGTTATCTTGGTGATCGCCATGGGTATGATGTTTTTGGCAGGCGCAAAACTGTCGCAATTTATCTTGCTATTGAGTTTGGTGTCGTCACTAGCGACAGTATTAGTGATTTACGCGCCATACCGTTTAAAACGGGTGAGCAGCTTTATGGATCCTTGGGCAGACCCGTTAAATACCGGCTTCCAGTTAGTCAATGCGCTGATTTCTTTTGGGCGCGGTGAAGTTTTAGGTGTCGGCTTAGGCAATGGCATCCAAAAACTTTCGTATTTGCCAGAAGCGCATACCGATTTCTTGTTTTCGGTGATTGCCGAAGAATTGGGCTTAGCAGGCGTGGTGCTCACCATTGCCTTATTTGCCATTTTGGTGTGGCGGGTTTTTGCCATCGCCAAAGTTGCCGAGCAAGCCGATGAACCTTTCGCCGCTTATACCGCTTATGGCCTAGGGATTTGGTTTGGCTTCCAAGCTTTTGTGAATATGGGTGTAAACATGGGCATTTTACCCACCAAAGGTTTGACCTTACCGTTAATGAGCTACGGCGGCGGCAGTATGATTATTATGTGCTGCGCGGTCGGCTTAATGTTCCGCGTTCACAGTGAGATTACCGAATTGAACGCTAACAGTATCCCTGAACCACGAGTAAAAGCCGCGAGGGCAAAAAATGTCTAAGCGCATCGTCATAATGGCAGGCGGTACTGGCGGGCATGTCTTTCCTGCTTTGGCAGTCGCCCAAGAACTTGCCGAACAAGGCTGGGAAGTCAGTTGGCTAGGCACAAAAACTGGCTTAGAAAGCAAAGTCGTTCCTGCCAATAATATCGCCATTGATTGGTTGAGTGTCGCAGGTGTTCGCGGTAAAGGCTTGTTTGCCAAAATCACCGCCGTTTTCAAATTACTAAAAGCCTGTTGGCAAGCGCTGTGGATATTAAAACGCCGCAAGCCCAATGTGGTTTTGGGCATGGGCGGATTTGCCGCTGCGCCAGGTGGTTTTATGGCGAAAGTGTTGGGAATTCCGTTGGTTATCCATGAGCAAAACCGCATTCCTGGCACCACTAACCGCTTGCTGGCAAAAGTCGCCAACCAAGTTTTAGAAGCCTTCCCAAACAGCTTTGCCGCCAAAGTTAACGCCGAATGTACTGGCAACCCATTACGCAAAGCATTTTTGACCGCGACCACAGCCGCTGCCCCAACAATTGGCGCTGAAATAAAAATATTAGTGGTTGGCGGTAGCCAAGGCGCACAAATTTTGAACCAAATCGTGCCATCGGCAGTGGCGGAACTCAGCAATATCGCCATTAAGCATCAAACGGGCGTTGCCATGTTGGCTGAAGTTACCGAAGCCTATCAAGCCTTGGCGGTTAATGCCGAAACCAGTGCTTTTATTGATGACATGACCGCCGCTTACCAATGGGCAGATTTAGTCATTTGCCGCGCTGGCGCAATGACTATCAGCGAATTGGCAGCGATGGGCAAACCCGCCATTTTAGTGCCGTTAGCGGGCGCGATAGACGATCACCAAACCGCCAATGCCCGTTTTTTAGTCGATGCTGGCGCGGGTATGTTACTTATCCAAAAAGAACTAGGAACCATGACTTTAGCGGAAAAAATCAACCAAGCCTGCCAGCAATTGCCACAAATGGCGCAAGCCGCTAGAAGTTGCGCGCGTTTGGATGCCACTAGCGTCGTTGCTGATTACTGTAAAGCCGAGGCACGATGATGAATTTTCCAAACAGCCAAATGACTGCTCAATCATTAATGTCACCACGCGTAGTCGGCGATATTGAGCGCATCCATTTTGTTGGCATTGGCGGCACAGGCATGTGCGGCATTGCGGAAGTGATGTGTAATTTAGGCTATGAAGTCTCAGGCTCTGACATAAAAGCCAGTGCCGTCACCGACAGGCTGGCGGATTTGGGCGTCACCATTACTATCGGACACAAACGCGAAAACATCACCCAAGCTGATGTGGTGGTGTCATCTTCGGCAATTGATCGCAGCAATGAAGAAATTGACGAAGCGTATTTAAAACGCATTCCGGTTATTCCGCGTGCGGAAATGTTGGCGGAACTGATGCGTTTTCGCTTTGGTATCGCGGTTGCTGGCACACACGGCAAAACCACCACCACTAGTTTAATTGCCAGTGTTTTGGCAGAAGGCGGACTGGACCCGACGTTTGTCATCGGCGGTCGTTTAAACAGCGCAGGCAGTAACGCCAAGCTCGGTTTAGGCCATTATTTGGTTGCTGAAGCGGATGAAAGCGATGCCTCGTTTTTGTATTTGCAGCCCATGATTGCGGTGGTCACCAATATTGACCAAGACCACATGGAGACTTACCAAAACAATTACCAACGCTTAAAAGATACCTTTGTGGAATTTTTGCATCACCTACCTTTTTACGGTTTGGCGGTGTTGTGTTTGGATGATGATGGCGTTAAAGAAATTCTGCCGCGCATTTCCAAACCCGTGGTGACTTACGGTGTTGATGAAAACGCCGATGTCCGCGCCATTAATATCCATCAAGACGGTATGCACACTTCGTTTACGGTGGTGCGGCCTGGCAATTATCCGCCATTGGCGATCACCTTAAACATGCCCGGTTGGCACAATATGCTCAACGCGCTGGCTGTCATCAGTGTGGCAACTAAATTAGACGTTGACGATGCAGCCATTATTAAAAGCTTGGGCGCATTTAAAGGCGTGGGACGACGTTTCCAAATCAACGCGGAATTACCATATGACGGCGGCAAGCTGACTTTAGTGGATGATTACGGACATCACCCACGCGAAATCGCCGCCACCTTGGAAGCTTTACGCCAAGCGTGGCCGACACGCCGGGCGGTAGTGGTGTTCCAGCCACACCGTTACACCCGCACCCGCGATTTGTTTGAAGATTTTGTGCAAGTGCTGTCCACTGTCGATGTTTTGGTGTTGATGGATGTGTATTCGGCAGGCGAAGCGCCTATCGCCAGTGCTGATGGACGGGCATTAAGCCGCGCCATTCGGGTGCGTGGACAGATTGATCCGGTGTTTGTCGATAACCGTGAACAATTGCCTGAGCTGCTGGCGGCTATCGTCAAAGCGGATGATGTCATTTTGACCTTAGGCGCGGGTAATGTCGGGCAAATTGCTGCCGAATTGCCGCAATTACTGGCAGATGCCTTGGCAAACTAATGCAAGGACGGTTGCTGTTTAACGAAAATCTGGCGAAATACACCAGTTGGCGGGTCGGCGGCCCAGCGGATAAGCTCTACATCCCTCACGACCGCACCGATTTGGTTAGTTTTATAAAAGCCTTGCCCACTGATGAACCGCTATTTTGGATGGGTTTGGGCAGTAATTTATTAGTACGCGATGGCGGCATACGCGGTACGGTGATTAACACCAAAAACCGCCTAAAAACCATGAACCTAGCGGAAGACGGCTCTATTTATGTAGAAGTTGGCGTACCTTGTGCTTTAGTTGCACGTTTTTGTAGCGAATTAGGCTTAACAGGCGCGGAGTTTTTAGCTGGCATCCCAGGCACAATGGGCGGCGCATTAAAAATGAACGCAGGCGCATTCGGCGGGGAAACCTGGCCTATCGTCAAACAAGTGGAAATGTTAAATCGCCAAGGGCAAATCACGGTAAGGACTGCTGAAGATTTCACTTTGGCTTACCGCAGCGTAAAAGGCCACGATGAAGAATGGTTTTTATCTGCCAATTTACAATTAAGCGCAGGCGACAGTATCGCCAGCCAACAAAAAATAAAAGCCTTGCTGGAACAGCGGGCAAAAAGCCAACCGACCAACCAGCCTAGCTGTGGTTCGGTATTTATTAACCCACCAGGCGATTTTGCCGCACGGTTAATAGAGCAATCCGGCTTAAAAGGCTATGCCATTGGCGGGGCTTGTGTCTCCGAAAAACACGCCAATTTTATCGTTAATACTGGTAAGGCGACGGCAGCAGAACTTGAACAATTAATTTATTACGTCCGATCTAAAGTAGAGGAAATTCATGGCGTTGTATTGCAAACTGAGGTGCGTATGGTAGGGGAACCGGCATTCAATAACGACCCAAAACAATTTGGTCGGGTCGCCGTTTTGATGGGCGGTACAGCTGCCGAGCGGGAAGTTTCCCTTAGAAGTGGCGCAGCGGTATTTAAGGCTTTGCAAAACCGTGGTGTTGATGTAGTCGCTGTCGATGTGACTGGCAGCCCTATCGAAGCCATGCAAAATCTGCAAGTAGACCGGGTTTTCAATATTATCCACGGACGTGGCGGTGAAGACGGCGTACTGCAAGCCATGCTTGCTATCATGGGCATTCCATACACAGGTAGTGGCGTGTTGGCTTCGGCGTTGGCAATGGACAAGCTCCGTACCAAACTGTGCTGGCAAGGTGCTGGTTTAGTTACACCAAAATGGGTGTTGCTGAAAAATGAAAACGATATTGATGGCTGTATCGCCGAGCTAGGTTTTCCGGTCATCGTTAAACCAGCGGAAGAAGGCTCAAGCATTGGTATGAGCAAGGCCAACAACCGTGAAGAATTGGTTCAAGCCTTGGCGGTCGCCGCAGAATTCGCCTGTGATGTCTACGCAGAACGCTGGGTGACAGGTAAAGAATACACGGTGGGTTTATTGGATGGGCAAGCACTGCCAGTAATCCGTTTGCAAACGCCGAATGCGTTTTACGATTACCAAGCCAAATACCACGCCACTACCACCCAATATCACTGCCCTTGCGGCTTAGGTGAGGTTGAGGAACAGGAATTGCAGGCATTGGCAGTCGCTGCTGGGGAAATCATCGGCATTAAAGGCTGGGCAAGGGTAGACGTGTTTATTGATGATAACGGGCAATATCAATTGATTGAAATCAATACCGTTCCAGGAATGACTGACCACAGCTTAGTGCCAATGGCGGCAAAACAAGCAGGTTTGGATTTTGATGAATTGGTTTGGCGCATCCTGGCCACCAGTCTCGTCTAAATGGCTAAGATCGGCGGCAAAATTATCTTGGTGCTGTTATTGGTAACGGTAGCGGTGTTATCGGTAAATAACAAATTACCGACACGGTTATCAGACATCAAAATTAAAGTGTCTTCGTTACCGATAAAATTTGTCCGGGTTGAAGGAATTTTCCAGCATTTAAAAAGGGAAGAGCTGCAAGAAGTATTGATGCCTTGGGTAAGCACGGGCTTTCTGGAAGCCGATATGCCAACGATACAACAAGTGGTTGGCGACTTGCCTTGGGTGAAAACCGTCGCCATCAAAAGGATTTGGCCTGACACCATCGATATAAAAGTGGAAGAAAAAATTCCCTTTGTACGTTGGGGAGAAAACAGTTTGGTGACTGAACAAGGCATTATTTTTTCGCCCAAAGACATAAACGAGTTTTCCCAGTTAATGATAGTCACTGGCCCTAAAGACCAGCAACTGAAAACATTGGAAATCATGAAGGGCGTCACAACTGCGTTATCGGACCAATCAATTAGCTTGACAGAGTTTCATATCAATGAGCGTTGGTCATGGAAAATTAAATTAACGACCGGGCTAGAAATATTGTTGGGCCGAGAGGAACAATTAAAAAAATTACAGCGGTTTTTAAAAACCCTGTCGGTGCTGACACCGGAACAAATACAAGCAATGGCTGTGGTCGATCTACGCTACCCAAATGGTTATGCGGTTTCTTGGAAACCGGATACCCCGGAAATCGACTGGACAGGCAGCGCCAACCCCAATCACCCAGTTGAAGCAGAAAAGCAATAGAGCAAAAAAATGGCTAAGAAAACAGAACGTAACTTAATCGTGGGCTTGGACATCGGCACTTCTAAAGTGGCGGCGGTGGTTGGCGAAATTACCAGCGACGGCAATATCGAAGTTATCGGCATCGGCAAATCCATTTCTCGCGGCCTGAAAAAGGGCGTGGTGGTGAATTTGGAATCCACTGTCCAATCCATCCAACGCGCCATAGAAGAAGCGGAACTGATGGCGGGCTGCCAAATAAAATCAGTATTTGCAGGCATCGCAGGTAGCCATATTAAAAGCTTGAACTCGCACGGCGTGGTTGCCATTAAAGATAAAGAAGTCACCCAATACGATATTGACCGGGTTATTGATTCCGCACGGGCGATGGCGATTCCGGCAGACCAAAAAATCCTGCACATATTGCCGCAAGAATTCATTATCGATTTACAAGACGGCATTAAAGAGCCGATTGGCATGTCCGGCATCCGTTTGGAAGCCAAAGTTCACATGGTCACAGGCAGCGTCAGCGCCTCGCAAAACATCATTAAATGTATCCGCCGTTGTGGCTTAGAAGTTGAAGACATCGTTTTGGAACAGTTGGCCTCATGCAACGCCGTGCTAACCGAAGACGAAAAAGAATTGGGCGTATGCTTGATTGATATGGGTGGCGGCACCACCGACATCGCCATTTTCGTGGAAGGCGCGATTAAACACACCGCAGTCATTCCAATCGCTGGCGACCAAGTCACCAATGACATCGCAGTCGCGTTACGCACACCGACCATCAACGCCGAAGACATTAAACAAAAATACGCTTGTGCATTAACGCAAATGGCAAACGTGGAAGGCACGATAGATGTGCCTAGCATTGGCGACCGGGCACCACGGAAAATCTCCATGCAAAACCTGGCAGAAATTATTGAACCGCGCTACGAAGAACTGATGCTATTAGTGCAATCAGAACTGCGCCGCAGCGGTAATGAAGAATTGATCGCCGCTGGCATTGTTTTGACTGGCGGCAGTTCAAAAGTAAAAGGACTAATCGAATTGGCAGAAGAAATTTTCCACATGCCGGTTCGTATGGGTGGCCCAGAAAATGTAACTGGACTGACAGAAGTAACCAGAAATCCAATGTATTCCACAGGGGTGGGTTTATTGATTTACGGTAAAGAGCATCAGGGTATAGCAAAAACTACTGACGCTGAACAAAGCAATTGGGTGCAACAAGTTAAAACTTGGTTAAAGCAGTGGTAAACGATTTTAATTTTAATGAAGAGGGCAGGACAATGAAATATGAACTAGTTGATATGTATAGTGAAACTGCCGTCATCAAAGTGATTGGTGTAGGCGGTGGTGGCAGCAATGCCGTTAACCACATGGTGGATAGTAATATTGAAGGCGTGGAATTTATTTGTGCAAATACTGACGCACAAGCCTTACGCAAACTGAATGTTGGCACAATCATTCAATTGGGCGTGGAACTGACCAAAGGTTTGGGCGCAGGCACCAATCCTGACATCGGTAAAAGTGCCGCGATTGAAAATAAAGAGCGCATCAAAGAAGTTTTACACGGTGCCGACATGGTGTTTTTGACTGCTGGCATGGGCGGCGGTACTGGAACTGGTGCTATTCCGGTGATTGCAGAAATCGCAAGGGAAATGGGCATTTTAACGATTGCCGTAGTCACCAAGCCGTTCTTGTTTGAAGGCAAAAAGAAACAAATGGTTGCTGAACAAGGCGTGATGGAATTGGAACGTTATGTGGATTCCTTAATCACCATCCCTAACCAAAAACTGTTAGCAGTTTTAGGTGAAAACGTTTCATTGATGAACGCATTTAAAGCCGCCAATGACGTCTTATTGAACGCGGTACAAGGCATTACCGAATTAATCGTGCATCCAGGCATGATTAACGTCGACTTTGCTGACGTAAGAACCGTTATGTCTGGCATGGGTGCGGCAATTATGGGTATTGGCTCTGCTTCTGGCGAACAACGCGCCCGCTCAGCCGCTGAAGAAGCCATTAAATGTCCGCTGTTGGAAGACATCAACCTGCAAGGTGCGCGTGGCATCCTGGTCAACGTGACTGCGGCTGATATGGGTATGGCGGAATTTGATGAAATCGGCCGTATCGTCCACGATTTCGCTTCTGAAGAAGCCATCATCAAAATCGGCATGGCAATTGACCCAGATTTAGGCGATGAAATCCGCGTAACGGTGGTTGCAACTGGCATGGGTTTACCGCCTTTAGCCGTTAAAGCCCCTATTAAGATGCAAAGAGGCTCAAACAACACTGCCACGATTACTAACTACGATGACTTTGACAAACCAGCCATCCACCGTCGTGACAGAAGCGTAACTGGCAGCGAAAGCAAACCAGAAAACAAAGAGAAACGTTTTGGCGCACAGCCGAAAAAAGAAGTGGATTTAGATTATCTGGATATTCCAGCATTTTTAAGAAGACAGGCTGATTAAGCCTATCACTGCACGTGTCTAGTGCTTTCCGCGAGGGGGCGATGTTTAATCGCTCCCGTCCCGCGAAAACTATCCGCAATACCGCTATTTTTTGGCGTTGATAAATTTCCGGTAATCAATGGAAATTTTCAAACCCGCAAAATTGCCCGCCATATTAAACATTTCTTGGGTGTTTTTATCGAAGCTTAATTTAACTTCGTTAAGGGCATTGGCCTCATGGCCTTCTTCTATCCTTGGCGTATCCAATAAGAAATGGTAGATGTAAATCTCCTGCTCCTTCTCATCTTTGATTTCCAGCGGCTCACCCAATTTGGCTAAAATATGGGCTTTTTTCGGTAACTCGGTAGAGATTTTGCCGATTTTGTCGGTGTCTGCTTTAAGTTGCTTTTTATCTTTATCAATTTTACCGCCAGCAATGGAGCGTAAGGAAATTTCCAATAATTCCGGTGGCACTATTTCTAAAAACAACGATGAAAACGACCAAGCGACCAATTTTTTGTCCTTATTAAAGGCCAATTCGGAATAAAACTTCACTTCCGGCTGAATGACTTTTTTATCAGCATCAACTTTACGAAACCAGTAGCGCGATACCCGCCCATCTTTGCTGGGGTTGTCTTCGCTGGGATAAACATTGGATAAGTCGATAAAATCGGTGTTGTATAAAATCGGGTCTTTAAAATGCAGGGTAAAGTTTTTGTTTACCTCCACACTGAAATAGCGGTCAAACTCACTCATTTGCAAATACACTTGATAAGCCCGCAGCCAGTACATACAGCCAGTAAGGCTTAATGCCAGCAATAACACGGTTATCAGGCGAAAATTAATGTTTGGTTTGCGATTCATGGCTGATGCCTTCGTTGGCTAATAAGGTTTCGGTATCGATCCGGTCAAAAACATACCCTGCCCCGCAAAATTCGCAGCCAACTTCAATGGTTTCACGCTCGTGGAGAATGCTTTCCAATTCCTCACGGCCTAAAGCCCGTAAAGTCCGCTCTATTCTGGCGCGGGAACACGCACATTGAAAAACAACCGCTTCTGGGTCAAACAAGCGCACTTGTTCTTCGTGGAATAGTCTATGCAATACCTGCTCTGCATCCAAAGTAAGTAATTCCGCTTCTGTGATGGTGTCCGCCAATATTTCGATCCGCTCCCAATCGGCCTTAAAATGTTGTTGCGCCGGAAGCTCTTGCAATAACAAACCCGCCGCATGGGTTTCATTGGCAAACAGCCACAATCGGGTCTTTAATTGTTCCGATTGGCTAAAATAAGTTTCTAAAGCCGCTGCCAAGTTATCGCCTTCTAAAGCAACGATGCCTTGATAAGGGTCGCCTTGGGCTTGGTCTATGGTCAGCACCAAACGGCCTTCGCCATATAAGTCCGGCAATGTTGTGCCTGCAACCGCGTCATTAGCCCTGACTAAACCACGAATTTTTAAATCATGGGTCGCTTGTGCCACTAAAGTCCGCACCGCACCATCGCCTTGTGCTTGCAGAATCATTGAGCCATTAAACTTAATAGTGCCAGCCAACATTACCACCGCCGCTAATGCTTGCCCCAATTGCTGCTGAATAATGCCATCCGCTACTTGGTGCTGTTTGGCGGTTTGCCAACTGCTGGTCAAATTCACCCATTCGCCGCGCACGCCTAACTCGGTGAACAAAAATCGGCGTAAACAATCTTGTTTTATCATGATATTCTCGTTGTGTTTTGGCGTTATTATAATCGAGAGTAACCCCTAAGAACGTGTTTTAAGGTTTTTAACCCTACTAACTTGTGAGATCGCCATGCTTTTCTCCAGTAAAAAAGCCGTCATGCCCAAGCCTTCCGAAGCCCTGCCTGGTCGCGACAAATCCATGCCTATCCATAACCGCCATTATGTGACGGGCAACCCGATAGCACCGCCGTTTCCAGCCCATTTACAACAAGCCGTGTTTGGCATGGGCTGTTTTTGGGGAGCGGAACGTAAATTTTGGCAATTCCCCGATATTTTCAGCACCGCCGTTGGCTATACCGGTGGCTACACACCCAATTTAACTTACGATGAATTATGCACAGGCTTAACAGGCCACAATGAAGTCGTGAAAGTCATTTACGACCCTACGCTCGTGGCTTACAGCGATTTGCTGAAACTATTTTGGGAAAGCCACAACCCCACCCAAGGTATGCGCCAAGGCAATGACATCGGCACGCAATACCGTTCAGGTATCTACACCTTCACCGAAGCACAACAGGAACAGGCAATGGCTTCCAAAGATGCTTATCAAGCCCAGCTCTCGCAAGCAGGATACGGGCAGATAACCACAGAAATTTTGCCTGCGACCGAATTTTATTATGCAGAAGATTATCACCAACAATATCTCGCCAAAGAACCGAATGGTTATTGCGGCTTGGGAGGCTTGGGTGTTTGTTACAACTGATTTATTTGCGGACAAAAAAAAGGCAGTCTTAAAAAAGGCCGCCTTAGAGAGTAATTTAGGAAGGATATAACGCAACTTTCAGCATAAAGCTCATAAGAGCCTAAAAGTTAGGTTAATAATACCGAGGTATAAGGCAAATAAAAATGTGACATATTGTCGCAGTTGCTGCCGTAAAATCCGTTTTTGTCAACCCAGAAAACAAAAAAACCACATTATTTACCATCAAATCTTATAAAAACCATGTTTTCACACGTTTCCCCAAAATCGGAATATTCTGCTCTACATAATCTTAGATGGTTGTTTATATTAAGAAACCTGATGATTTTCAGCGAATCCTTGCTGATTTTCCTCTCCACATTTGGCCTTAAAATTCATTTACCAGAACAACAACTCTGGTTAATAGTGTTGCTTATGGTCGCCGCCAATATTTATACCCATATTCGCTTACAAACCGATGATCCAGTAACAGAAACGGAAATATTTGCACAACTGGTAGTCGATGTTGCCGCCATCACCTTACTTCTATATTTAACAGGCGGCGCATCCAATCCCATCATCTGGGTATTTTTATTGCCGGTGATTATCACCGCCATTATGCTGCCGCAGTCTTACGCTTGGTATATGGTGATTTTGACCACCACCATGTATACCATTTTGATGACCTTCAACATCCCGCTGCCTGCGATAGAGCCACACGCGCCGACCCAGCATTCCATGTACCAAGAAATCAGCAATTACGAGCTGATGCAGCAAGCCCACGCCATGAGCGATCGGCATTATTTCAACCTGCATATATTTGGTATGTGGTTTGGCTTTGTCTTCAGTGCCGGCTTAGTCGCCTATTTTGTGGTTGAATTGGCAATCGCCCTACGGAACCAAGAACGCAGCTTGGCAGAAGCGCGCGAAAACGCCTTGCGCGATGAACGGGTGGTGTCGCTAGGCACTTTAGCCGCCAGCGCCGCCCACGATATGGGTACACCGCTAGGCACTATCGCCATTGTCGCCCACGAATTGGAACAAGAATACCCGCAGCACCGCTTCCCAGACTTGCACGAAAAAACCTTGATAATCCAACAACAAATCGACCGCTGCAAACAAGCCTTATCAGTGATGTCGGCTTCGGCTGGCGAAATGCGCGCAGAATCTGGGCGGATGATTTTACTGACCGAATACATCGACGAAGTCATCAAACAATGGCGCACCCACAAACCTGCTGCCAAACTGAACTTTTTTGTCGATGGCTGGGTTGCCAGCGATGCCCAAATCATCGCCGAACGCACCCTCACCCACTCCATCATCAACATCCTCAACAATGCCGCCGAAGCCTCACCGCCCGACAAAGGCGTTGATTTCCACGCCAGTTGGAGCTTAGACGAACTGCACATCATCATCCGCGATTTTGGCGCAGGCCTGCCGCCAGAACTCACCGATTTGGCAGGCAAACATCCAGTTATCAGCAAAAAACGCGGCCTAGGTGTCGGCTTATTCCTAACTTACTCCACAATCAATCGCTTAGGCGGTAAAATCAGGCTGTTTAACCACCACGACGGCGGTGCTTGCGTGGAAATAACTTTACCCCTAATCAACAACGAGATCAGTAATGACCAGTCAGGAATTGGATAAACCACGCTTACTGCTGGTTGACGATGACGAAACCTTTTGCAAAGTATTGAAATCCGCATTAGAAAAACGCAACTATGAAGTGCTGGTTGCCACTAATGTCGCCGACGGCATTGCCTTAGCGGAACACAACCTGCCCGAATACGCGGTGATTGATTTACGCATCGGCTATGAATCCGGCTTGGAATTGGTGAAAAAACTCATCTCCTTAGATGACAACACCCAAATCGTCATGCTCACCGGATTCGCCAGCATCGCCACCGCCGTGGAAGCCATAAAATTAGGCGCAATCCATTATTTGACCAAACCCGCCAACGCCGACGAAATCGTCAACGCCCTCAATAAAAATGAAGGCGATGCCTCGGTACAAATCAGCGAAAACCCGCTGTCAGTAAAACGTTTGGAATGGGAACATTTGCAAAAAGTGCTTATGCAGTACGATGGCAATATTTCCGCAGCGGCACGGGCTTTAAACATGCACCGCCGGACTTTACAGCGCAAACTCGATAAACGCCCGGTTAGAGAATAAGCCTTGACCACTTCCGCCTATATCTGCCCGATTTGCAGCACCACACTCGACATTATCAGCAGCGAAAACACCTACCGATGCAGCAATCGGCACAGTTTTGATGTCGCCAAAGAAGGTTACGTCAACCTACTGCCCGTGCAATACAAACACTCCGCCGAACCTGGCGACAGCAAAGCCATGCTCAACGCCCGTCGGGCATTTTTAGAAGCGGGTTATTACCAACCGTTGGCGCAAGCCATTGCCTTATTGGTGAGCCTAAACGCCAGCAGCCAACCATTGCGCTTGCTCGATGTCGGTTGTGGCGAAGGCTACTATCTTCGCCAACTCCGCCAGCATTACCCAGCAGCCTTAGCCATAGAACGGCACGGCATGGACATCGCTAAAGCCGCCATTGCCGCCGCCGCCAAAAAAGACCCAACGGCAAATTATTGTGTCGCCAGCGCCCAACGACTGCCCTATGCCGATGGCTATTTTGATGTCATCAGCCGCGTGTTTGCACCATCCAATGCCGCTGAATTGCAACGGGTATTAAAACCCGCAGGGCACTTACTGCTAGTCACCCCAGGGCCACGGCATCTGACGCAATTAAAAGATTTTATTTACACCGACGTAAAAGAACACCCAGAAACCGCCGAACTGCCAACAGGTTTTGAACGCTTAACCAGCCAACGCATCAGCCGCTGGATTACCCCCGACAAAGAGCAACGCGCGGCATTATTACAAATGACCCCATTCGCATGGCGCGCCACACCGGAAAGCCAACAAGCCATCGCCGAGCCGGAAACCTTGGCGATTGAAACCGATTTTATTTTAACTTTGGCGCGGAAACAGGCTTGAATGGCTCAATCCGTAAACATTGAGAAGACGTAGGTTGGGTTGATGCGTTTTCAACCCAACATTTACCATTCACTGATGTTGGGTTGCGAAAAGCTTGCAACCCAACCTACGCCGCCTGCCCAATTTATCTGCACCCTATTTACCACCACCTATGCTAAGAATCACCGAATTAAAACTCCCGTTAAACCACACAGAAGCCGAATTGACTGCCGCGATTATCACGCGGCTTGCCATCAGCCCCGCGCAATTGCTGCAACACACGGTATTTAGACTGGCCTTTGATGCCCGCAAAAAAGCCGCAATTTTGCTGGTCTACACCTTAGACGTCGCCCTCAGCAATGAAGCCGATGTAATAGCTAAATTCCAAGATGATCCACATATTTTGCCGACACCCGATACCAGCTACCGCTTCGTCGCCCAAGCGCCACAGCACTTAAAACAACGGCCTATCGTTATTGGCATGGGGCCGTGCGGCTTATTTGTTGGCTTGATTCTCGCGCAAATGGGCTTTAAGCCGTTGATTTTAGAACGCGGCAAAGAAGTACGCGAACGCACCAAAGACACTTTTGGCTTATGGCGTAAACGGGTGTTCAACCCCGAATCCAACGTGCAATTTGGCGAAGGCGGCGCGGGGACGTTTTCTGATGGCAAGTTGTACACGCAAATCAAAGACCCCAACCATTACGGGCGCAAAGTGCTCACCGAATTTGTTAAAGCGGGCGCGCCGCCGGAAATTCTGCACGTCAGCAAACCGCATATCGGCACGTATCGATTAGTATCGATGGTGGAACACATGCGTGACAGCATTGAAGCCTTGGGCGGGGAAATCCGCTTCCAAAGCCGCGTGGAAGATGTCGAGATTGTTGATGGTCAAGTGCAAGGCGTCACCCTTGCCAGTGGCGAAACCTTGGCTAGCCAGCATATCGTTTTTGCCGTCGGCCACAGTGCGCGGGATACCTTTAAGATGCTGTACGAACGCGGCGTGTATATCGAAGCCAAACCGTTTTCGGTGGGTTTCCGTATTGAACACCCGCAATCGCTGATTGATAACTGCCGTTTCGGCAGCAACGCCGGACACCCATTGCTGGGCGCGGCAGATTATAAACTGGTACACCACTGCCAAAACGGGCGTTCGGTGTACAGCTTTTGCATGTGCCCGGGCGGTACAGTAGTGGCGGCAACCTCGGAAGCCGGGCATGTGGTCACCAACGGCATGAGCCAATATTCCCGCAACGAACGCAATGCCAACAGCGGTATTGTCGTCGGCATTACCCCAGACGATTACCCAGGCCATCCATTAGCAGGCATAGCTTTGCAACGCCAGTTGGAGCAACGGGCGTTTGTATTGGGCGGCGGCACTTACGACGCGCCAGGGCAATTAGTCGGTGATTTCCTCGCCGCAAAACCTTCCACCGACTTCGGCAGCGTGTTGCCATCGTACACGCCCGGCGTACATCTTGGCGATCTAGCCACCGCCCTGCCCGACTACGCCATCACCGCCATTCGTGAAGCCTTGCCTGCCTTCGACAAAAAAATCAAAGGCTTTGCCATGCACGATGCCTTGCTCACGGGCGTAGAAACCCGCACCTCGTCACCAATACGCATCAAACGCGATGACAGCTACCAAAGTATCAATACCAAGGGTTTGTATCCCGCAGGTGAAGGCGCAGGCTATGCAGGCGGGATTTTATCGGCGGCGGTAGATGGGATTAAGATTGCCGAAGCGGTGGCTTTGTCTATGCTGGCTAAAGCGTAATAGTAAGCACTGCAAGCTATTAAGTTTCGGAGTGAAAAGCCTGTTTTTCACTCCAGTTATACCCTGAATGGTAAAGTTTTCGAATTTTGGCGTGCGGTCATTACCACCACTGGCGGGCAAGATGCCCGCGCTCCCTCATACTAAAAACCGAAAACCTGACCGTTTGAAGTATATTCTTAAAAATAAGAGTTTTCTAAACCATCAGCGCAAACATTTTCTTTAGATAAACCTGCCCACCTTCCTCCATAAACAACACATTCCGCTCTTCCAAATCTGCTTGCGTACAGGAAAGGTTTAACAGACTAGCAAACGGTGTGGGTGAAACGATAAAGGCATTTAAAATCAATGCCGGATCAGCGAGTTGTTGCTGAATGGCTTTCACTTCTTTATACAGCCCTAACTTAGGGTGGCTTAGATTCATGTGTAACAAGCCTTTAGGATCGACAAAACTGAGCCATTGCTCACCTGTTGCATCATCCACCAACCACAGCAAATAATCCGGATAAAAATTACCTGCCAGCGCAAAACCCAAGCCTTTGGCTTTAGTATCGGCATTGCGTAACAAATACAGGCTACGCTTGCCTATCACTTCTTGTCCGGCTGGCGATTGATAAAACGCCTCAAGATCACGCACAAACTGCACTTCGCTAGACGCATCAAATGCCAGCGGGCGCATTTTTAACGGCAAGCCGCAATCGCTCAGTGACGCGCCGGACTTTGTAGCAAACCACGGATAATACAAATGGTGTCCATAACTAATGGCGACCATTTGCCCAGCATTCCACTGATTGGCCTCGCCGATCTTACCCGCCTTAACCAACACTTGCAGGGCCTTAATTTTTGCCTCGAATTCCGCCCCGTCTGCACTGTCGTCTATTTCAAAATGATAGGTTTTTAGCAAAGCCTTATCATCATTTTGGACAGGCACAATAGCGTAAAACTGCCCTTCATAAGCCATTTTTAGCGACTTATAAAAACGCTCGGTATAGTCTTGCAATAAGCGGATCAGAATGTCTTCTTGCTTGCGGATGTCGGCGATAGTTTTAATGCCTAGTTCCGCTTCTGGAATATACAGCGTGTACCAATCATGATGCTGCAAACAAAAATCCACCAAGCGCGTACGCTGCAAGCGTAAATTACTCCAACTGCGGAGTCGCTTAAATTCCTGTAGCGCCAAATAAATCCGGTCAAAATCAAACCAAGCCATTGCTTCTTTAGCCAGCTTGCCTTGATGGCGGACACTAACAGTCGGCACCGCGCCTTCTAAGTGCTTGCCCGCCGCCATGGCCTCGATTTTAGGGTAGTAATCCAATTCGCTATGCGCGGGTTTTATTTTTCCGGCAAACACTGCTGGCACTTCATAAAGAAAAGGAAAATGGCTGCGCTTGAAACCTTTAACCTGGTTGTCCTTATAGCCATCTTTGAGTGCCAATGTTTTCAGCGTATTTTTAGGAAGATTGCTACGGGTTTCAAAATTCAGCTCCAGCATTTCATCGGAAGTCGTCACCCCTTCTTCTTGCAGATATTTTTTGAAATCCGCCATATAGCCCGCATTGACACCAAAGATGTTCAGCGTTTCCAGCCGTTCTAAATGGATGCCTTTTGGACGTTCGCCTGGTGAACTGCGTTTAAGCGAATAATCTTTGCCTTTAAGGCGCACCCCGCGCCCGAATAACTGGATGATTTGCGAGCCTTCGCCTTTGCCCATATTCAACAAACCCATGGTCGAAACCCGCCAACTGCTCCAGCCTTCGGTAAACTTACGCGAGCCAATCAACACATGCAGATGGCTATTTTTAGCATTCAGCGACCCAAATAACGACGTGCTAAAGTCATCGGCTTCGGTATCGAATTCGCTCAAACCATCCGCCATTTTGAAAAAACCCGCATCATCGCCAATGGTAATCAGGCCAAACGGTTGAGCATCGCCCACCCGCAACGCCAATTCGCCTTTACTGTTTTTTAAGTTGACGACTTTCAAACGTTGCCGCGCTTCGGCATTGAACAGTTTTTTGAGAATATCGGCGTAAACACTATCCGCATCCATTGACGTTAACGGGATAAAACGGCCTTGGAAAATATTGCGGCCTTTGGCATCCAACAACCGCGCGGTATCGTCCAACAAATCCCTTAGCCACGCCTTGGTTTTGGCCTCGTCATTTAAAAAGCCCGCCAAAAATTTCAGCACATTTAAAATGTCCGAATCTTCACCCGCCACGGTATTACCCACAAACACCCACAAAGGCTTTTCTATATTAAAGTCCACTAGCTGATTTTGGCCTTTATGCCATAAATATTGCTGCTGATAAAAACTCAACAGACACGCGGTTAAATACTGGCGTTTACTATCGCCATCCGTGTAATCGCTGTCTTTTAAATTCAGGATCAGCGATTCCTTGCCGTAACCATCCTCGTAGAAAAACTTATAGGAATAATCAAACAAAATGCTTTTGGCGTAAACTTCGCGGGTCGCCAAGGTGCGGGCTTTGCGCTTTTCGGCAGTGCTCAGCGTTAATTGCGCCATTTGCTCGGCATCCAGCTTTTTCAGATTTGTTTTTGGAAATAGCAACTTGGCTTTTTTCTTCAGCACCTCCTGCTCCGCCTTTTGCACTGTCAAACCTTTCGCCACCGCCTGCCCGAAAGTGGCGGAATACTCAAAGGCAAAACCACCGCGCACCAGCGATTCGCGGCGGCTCATCCATGCCCCGTCTGCCGTACCCGTACCCCGATGGCCCTCATCCACCAACACCAGATTATTGCCCTCGAAGGCTTCGACCGCGACGGTTTTGTCGCCCATCTTTTCGCCTAGCTTGTTGATGTCGATAATTTCAACCATGCCCTTAAACAGCTCGCCACGGTTTTTGGCAAACAAATGCCCCACCAAACCTGATAGCTTTAACTCCAGCAAATGCTGGTTCGACAAACCTTCATTGGGTGTTAGCAAAATAATTTTGTCGGGATAAGCATCATTTTTATGGTTTTGGAAATAATGCAAATACTGCTTGATATTCACATGCAGCAACAAAGTCTTGCCACTGCCTGTGGCATTCCAGAACGCCAGCTTATTGAGTTCATCCGCTGCAAACGTTTGAAAGCCATGCTCGGCATCTTGGCTAGCGTTATAGGTTTGCAGGGCTTGGTTCAGGCCGTCCAATAACTGTTGGCGATGATTAAAATACCAATCCAGATAAATCTCGGTGAACAACAAAGACAAATACTGAAAATATTTCATATTCAGCACCGTGCCTTCCAGCTTGTTGCGCTGTTCGGTGATGGCATTCCAATGCTGCACAATGTTCATGTCATAACCGCGCAAATCGGCAGGATTGATAGCCTCCGCTGCTGAACTGCGTAGCAATTCATGAAAAAATCCCGTTTGTCCGTCATCGCTGATACCTTCGTGCCGATCTTCACCCAAGCGTTCTTTCAATGCCTGCAAACTGCCGCCGTGAAAAAAACTCATCAGCCATTGGTTAAGCACCAGCTCTTGATGGAAACTGCGTTTTGTATGTTTACTCATGAGTTTGATTTTTTTTGTCCACGAAAAGCACGAAAGCCACGAAAAAGAAGAAAACAGAAAAAGATGTCCTTGCCTTTCGTGGCAGAAATTGACGCTCGTTCCCAAGCTCCAGCTTCACTGTCATTAAGTTAAGAAATAAATATTTATATTCATGTGGTTACGATTAGTTTTTACGATGCGTATCAATCGTAGGTCGGGTTAGCGACAGCGTAACCCGACGCATTAAGCACCCAAAATGTCGGGTTACGCTGTCGCTAACCCGACCTACAAAATACAACTTAATAGCCGTGACACGGTGCGTGTAACGATAAAAATAAACCGTTTTGGTTATTTTTTCGTGGCTTTCGTGTCGTTTGTGGGCGCTATTTGTTTTTACCTATCAGCTTGGCAGCGGCTTCCAGTTGGGCAAATTGGTCATCTTCACCTTGCTGTTCTTTCTCCAACCGCCTTTGTGCGGCAAATAGTTCATATTCAGTCTGCGCTTTGTTATCGGCTTGTTTTTTAGTGCGCTTACCCGCATTCGGCAGTACATCACGGTCGTTAAAGCGCAAAAAATCGTCCAGTTTTTGCTCCCAGTCCTGCATAAAAACTTGTTTACGGCGGCTGGCTTGATCTTCGGCAAAATCTAGCCACATAGTGACGATACGGTTCAGCTCAGTCACTTCATCGGCAGACAGATAATTTTTGGCGATGGTCACATCAGTTTTACGCACCTCACCGCCAGCCCAACTGGTCAAACCCGCATTCGGTAACAGATGATTAACGCGGCTGTCGATAATTTCGGCAGCAGTCATACCTGTTACCGCAAAATGGAGTTTATTCTGAATCGTGCTGAAAAAGCGGGTCGTTTCCGGTAATGACGGTTGATAATCGGCGGCTAAGGCAAAAATTTCCCGCACCCGTAAATACATCCGCCTTTCACTAGCGCGAATATCGCGGACACGCGCCAGCATTTCGGCAAAATAATCCGGTACAGTCGAATTGCCAACGGGTGGGTTTTTCAGGCGTTCGTCATCCATTACAAAGCCTTTAATAATGTATTCTTTAAGCTGTTGTGTCGCCCAAATACGAAAACGGGTGGCGATAATGCTTTTAACGCGATAGCCCACTGACAACACCATATCCAAGTTATAGTGAGTCAGTGTTCTTTGCACTTGGCGACTGCCTTCTTGGCGAACTGTTAAGAAATCCTGAATAGTTGCTTCGGGTTTTAACTCGCCTTCAGCAAATATGTTTTTAATATGCATATTGATATTAGGCACTGTCGTTTGAAATAACTCAGCTATTTGCTGCTGAGTCAACCAAACCGTTTCGTTTTCCAAGCGAGTTTGCAGCCTGATTTTGCCATCTTCGCTTTGATACCAAATAATTTCGCCAGTCATTACACACCTTCCGTAGCAAACATCCGGCTTAAAAACTCCGCTTCAATCTGGCGGATTTTTAATTTTTTCTCATTGCCGCCTTCGGAATCAAGGCTAACAAAAATAGATGGAATATTGTGGTCGCCGTTGATATAGACCATCTCAAACTCACTGTCGGCGGGGTTAATGGCGAGCTGGTCGCAGAGGCGGTTTAAGCCTTCATAATTGACTTGTTCGACATCGCGCCACAGGATTAAGGTTTTTTCACCCGTCGGTAGCCAGCCTGTAACGGTGACAAAACCTTGTTCGGGTCGGCTGTTGATATGATTAACGCGCAAGCCGATCAGATAATTGAAGGTTTCCACCAAGTCGATAGCGCGTTCTTGGTACGCGCCCGCCGAATCGACCGCCACTTTTAATTGGTAGGCGAACGGCTTATCGAAATGTGCTACCGACAACAACGAGCCACGGCTTTCGATGTTAAGCAGATAACGCAGCAGATAATCTTGTTGCGCGGCTTCCGGCAGGGATTCAAGCAAGTCTTGCTGGCCTGGGCTACGGCGCAAGTTTAGGTTGTTCAGCGTGTCTTCGTAGCTTTCCAGCTTTAACACTTTGAAGGCGTGGGAAATGCCATTAAATTGATCTCCCTCGCCCTTTTGGGGAGAGGGTCGGGGTGAGGGGCTAGGTTTGCCGTCTTTCCAGTCGGCGGAGTAGACGACTTTTTGGATGCGCGGTTTTAATACCGTGTCGAAGTAGTCGCCTTGTTCGACTAGGATGTATTTGCGTTTGCCTAGCTTCGCTGGCTCTTTTAAAGCATCTTCGCGGTTTAGATTAATAACTGCGTGGGCGGTTGTGCCTGAGCCTGCGAAATAATCCAAAATGCAATCTGTGTTATTTGGGCAAAATTGCTCAATCAGTGTTGATACCAATGAAATCGGTTTTGCATAAGAAAACAGGTTGTTTCCGAAAGCATTTTGTAGCTCTTTGGTTGCTTCAGTATTTAATCCGGCAAAAAGACGGGTAATCCCACCGTCTTCCTTTTTTCCTTTTCCGGTATCAATAAGCGTTGAGACGGGATTTACATCAGATTTCAAGTCGGCTTTAAAACGCTTCAGCATCGGCGCAGATATATTAATTCCTAAAGCCAACAGCTTGGGATCGTCTGGAAACCCGATTCTGCCTTCTGCGATTCGCTGAGCCATTGATTCTGGTATATAAGCCCAAACACGGTTAGGGTTTGCCGGATAGGCTTTACCCGAAAACGGGCTAATCAAATCATAAAACTGATTAGGCCGCATCGTACTGTCCATACCAACAGTTAAATTATCAAGCATCCAATCACCACGGGGATCATTGTCTGGATTTTTGTACGCTCCGTATTCTTTGGGAATGCCCTTGGCAGTTGAAAAATCGTTTTTGGTGTAGCAAGTAATGTATTCGTGATCTTGAGAAATTAGATTTTGTGACATTGCCGAAGAAGAGCGGCGTTTACGAATAAAGGTAGCCGTCCATTCATCATGGCTAAAAACTTGCCTCATCAGCAGATGCAAGCGGTTGAGTTCATAATCATCAATTGAACAAAGCAATACGCCATCATTGCTCAGTGTTGAGTATGAAACTGATAGCCTATCAATCATCATGGTCAACCATGAGGAATGCGGATAAGCATCTTTATAGATAAAACCATCCTCGCCTGTGTTATACGGTGGATCGATATAAATACACTTCACCTGCTCCCGATACCGCTCCTGCAACAAATTCAAGGCCTGAAAATTATCGCCATGAATCAACAAGCCATCGAGGCTGTCATCCAGATTTTTCAAGGTCGCCAATAAGGTGTGTTTAAACTCGGCAGCAAACAGCGCGGTATCGACCATTAAATAGGGATGCGCTTTTAGATAGGCGATTTGTGTGCTTTGCCCCTCACCCCAGCCCTCTCCCCATGGGGGAGAGGGGGTTTTATTGGTTTTGTTTGCCTGCTCTGCGGGGGCGATGGCTGAAATATTGACGGCAGCAAGTTGCTCGCTCTCCTTGATAAATAGGGCGTTGGCAGAAATGTCCGCAAACGCTGCCGGTACAGCAAGTTGCCCCTTCTCCCCTGTAGGAGTGTTGGCAGAAATTCCTGCAAATCCTGTTGGTACGGTAACCTGCTCCCTCTCCCCTGTGGGGAGAGCGAAGCGAGGGGTCGGGCTGCGGTGAGGGGCTTCATCAAACGCCTGCAAAATCTGCTCAAGCACAACTTCTGTTTGTCGCAGCACGTCATTATTCCAAAACCGTAACACTCGTAGACCACGTTCGGCTAAAAAGGCACTACGTTGTTCGTCGGCTTGTTGGGCAAAGAGGTCTGCGTGTTGCCCGCCATCTAGTTCAATGACCAATTCGCTTTCAACACAAATAAAATCAACGATGTAGTTGCCAATGGCATGTTGGCGGCGAAATTTTTTGTTGTCTAAACGGCGGTTGCGTAAAAAGTACCATAGTCTGGCTTCGGCATCGGTGGGAGCCTGGCGCAGGTCTTTGACAAAGCGTTGGATGATTTCTGAGCGTTCGGCTTTGGTGCGGGTTTTGATTTGGGTGTGATTGCCTTCGGCTTTATTTAGCCCCTCACCCCAACCCTCTCCCCTGAGGGGAGAGGGAGTACTTTGTTTGGGGGTTTCGCCACTCACGGGAAAAGCGGTTTTATTTAACCCCTCACCCCAGCCCCCTCCCCTCAGGGGAGAGGGGGCATTTTGTTTGGGATATTCGCTACTCAAGGGAAAGGGAGCTTTATCGTCCAGCATCCCCAAATCTTGCCATTGTTGCCATTGCTGGGGATTGGCGGCGATGGTGGCATACAGGTCTTCCGGCACGCGGTCTAGGGTGAGGCAGTAATGGCTGGCGACGACGAATTTCTTTTTGAGCCAGAGCTTTTTTTGAAAGTCTTCCAGTTGCGCCAAAAAAGTGATGAGGTCTAAGGCGATGACGCGTAGGGTTTGGATTAGGCGCAGGTTTTTTTCAATGTCGGCAAAGGTTGAGGCGGTTTGCACATCATCCAAATTCATCACTTCGTTTTTGATGTAAAAATCCAATTCGCGGCGTAAAAAACCGCCCAAGTCTTTATGGATGAAGTAATCGGCGGTGTTTTTGCTGGTGTAGCTGGTGAGCATTTTTTCCAGCAAGGTGCGTTGCGGGTTTTTCTCGGTGGGGTGTCGTTGGCTTAAGCCGGTGTGCCAGTTGTTATGCCCCTCACCCTGCCCTCTCCCCTGAGGGGAGAGGGGTTCAATGGAAGCGCCGCCCGCCATATCAATGACCTCGCCCTGCTCTCCACCCACGGAGAGGGTTTCTAAGATTTTCTGTACCGCCGCTTGTACTAGCGCGTCTTGTTTGCTGCCTTTGGGCATGGCTTTGTATTCAAAACGGATCACCAGCTCGCCGTTTTCTTCGCTGATGGGTTGTAAGGTGTCTTGGTATTCGTCGCCGTCATCGTCGGTCAGCGTGCGCGTTTGTGCTTCTAGCAAGACAAATCGGCGTTCTTTGTCGTTGTCTTTGCGGTTGTCTTTGGCGGTGTCGGCGGCGATTAACCGAAAGCGCACCGTGCGCTCGTCGTCGAGTTTAAAGGCGTAGTTGGCAAAGTTTTCGCCGCTTTTGGTGTAATACTGGTCTTTGTTCGCCCAATGCAGCACCACTTCCTCGCCTGCGTAGGGGATGGCGTAGGTGTCGCCTTTGTAACGCCGTTGGCTGATAAAGTCGCCGCTGTCGTAGTAGCGGGAAAAGAAGGTGAGTAAGTGGCTAAACACGGCGTTTTCGTGTTCGGAACTGCCTGTGCTGTATGCCGCCAGTTTTTCTTTTATCTCAAGCAGTTTGGGAACGGTGTTTGGGTCTATGCCGTCGGCGCGGTATTGGGCTTGTTTTTCTTGCAGTTCTTTTTGCAGTTTTTCGGTATTCGCCGCCTCGGCTGTTGCCAAGCTTTGGCTGACTTTGGCTTGCAGGCGGTTTTCTAGGTAGTCGTTGATTTCGCCAGCGCGGGCGTTAAGGATGCGGTAAACGCCAAAGTCCAATTCGGGTTTGTCGATCTGGAAGATTTCTTTTAATTTGCTGACGAGGTCGTCGTATTTGCTCATGGAGTTATCTCGTTTTGGTTTTGTTGTCCGCGAAAGCCATGAAAAGCACAAATGTATTTTTTCGGTGGTTTGCAGCTCAAAGGTTAGTCGTTGCAATCTGCAAAAACCACATTAATTGATGTAGCTCACTTTTTTTTTGCCGCATTCTGGTTAAATAAGCCCACGTCGACGCAACGCAATTCTTACTCAGCAAACACACGGGAAAACTACAATGAATGAAGTAAAAGAAAAAGACAATTTTTGGTTAATCGTTGGCGGCGTTATCGTTGTTGCCATTGCCGTTATGTTCACTATTAAAAGCAGTGGTCATAACGATTATGAAAAATCAGCGAAAGCCATTGCAGAAGATTCCTCGAATTCTTCGTATCACCGATAAGTTGTCGGCTTAGGCCAGCAACGTTTATCGAAAGCTTTACGCTTAATCGTGTACGTTTCAGTTGTTATTTAAATCTCCCTCATTTATAAGCTGTTTAGCACCGTTACTCCTCATATACGCTAAACAGCTTTTTTTTATCGCGAATTTTTAATTGTTTGGCTTTAATTTCAATAAGCTCTAGCGATTGGAAAGCATGCACCACTCGGCTGACGGTTTCATGGGTTATACCTAGGTGATTGCCGATGTCTTCCCGCGACATGCTCAAACGAAATTCCAATTCTGAATACCCCCGCGCTTTTAATCGCTCCGAGATATGCAAAATAAACGCCGCCACTTTGGCTTCAGCGGTACGGCGGCTTAGCAGCATTTTTTGCACTTTATCATCAAATTGTTCGCAAGACCGTTGCAGTAAAATCTGTTGGATACCGGGATTATGGGTGGTCAATTCATCAACGCGCTGGCTGGATAAATGGCAGAAGTTGACGGTTTCTAAGGCGATTGCGGTACAGTTGTGCAATTGCGTGGCGATGCCATCAAAGCCCAATAATTCGCCGGGCAATAAAAAATCCACGATGGTTTGGTTGCCTGCGCCATCAATCGCCAGCAGTTTTGCCGTCCCTGACCGTAACGCCATAATGCCTCTAAACGGGCTGCCCGCGTGGTATATGGCCTCACCTTTTTGGCGGATATTATTGCGGTTAACCAGTAATTTCAGCTCGCCAATGTCGGTTCTGTTTAAGCCTTTGGGGATACAAAGTTTGTCGAGATGGCAATTTTCACAAGTTACTTCAGCGGTTTTTGCCAGAACACTGTTCATAAGCTTTCGTCCCTGCAATTTATAAGGTAATTAGCCGGACAATCTAACAAAATCGCTATGGACAAACAAATTAATCGGCGGGAATTGGTGTTGGTGGGTTATTAAGCGGTGTCTTGGCTACGGCCTACACCTGTATGAAGATACGCTTGCAGGGGTTGATCGCTAGGAAAGCAATATTCGATGTTTCTGATTATTTTTTATCAGCAACAGCGTTCGGATGGTGGGATTTTTACATCTGCGTGGTTTAGATTACGGCAGTCTGTGCCGGAATAACTAGGTGGAAACTTATGATGATACGGGGTAGAGGCGGACGGTTGCAGCCTTTTTAAAATGCCTACAAAATCCTGTCGCGATGAGGCGAGCAGCCGCTCGCCCCTACGAAAATAATACAGACAGTGCTTAACAAGGAAACGTCAATGGCATCAATTCTTCAATAAACCAATGCAAGACTTTGCCTTTATTACCCAATTTCCACGCTAAGTTTATTTTATCTTTAGAGGCGTTGGCATTTTCAACATCCAGCGCCAACAATTGGCCTTGGGCTATTTCCTGTTGGATACGATGCGCGGGCAAAAAACCGATACCAAGGCCGTGTTTTAAAGCAGTGATTTTTTCGGCAACGGTCGGCACGCTCAACACCGCGCGTTGATTAAATACCCGACGGCTTATCGACGTTTGGTTTCTGGCAGAATCCCGCACCACCACAAAACGGTGCAGTTCCATATCGGCAAGGGTTAATGTGCCTTCTACAGCGGTTAATGGATGCTGCGGCGATACCACAAATAACCATTCTATTTCACCAATGCACTGCGATTTAATGCCCTGTGCAGGCATTAAATCATCGCCCACGCCTATCACTAAATCGGTGCGGCGACTGCTGATGGCTTCTAAACTGCCGCCCAGCACTTCCTCATACAGGTTGATTTCCACTGACGGATGCAACGCATAAAATTTTTCGATTAATGGGTAGATAAATTCAAAATTTAATAGCGAATCGATGGCAATATTGAATACGGGCTCCCAGCCATTGTGGGTAGTTTTGGTGGCAATTGCCAAGCGCTCACTGGCTTGCAGCAGCTCCCTGCCCTGCTCCAGCAGTAATTTTCCGGCATCGGTCAGCACTGAACGGCGGCCTTCTTTGCGGAAAATCAGCACATCCAAATCTTGTTCTAGCTTTTGCATGGCATAAGACAACGCCGAAGGTACGCGGTGTAAATCTTCTGCCGCAGCAGCAAAACTGCCTTTTCTGGCAATCATATCTAGCACTTCTAAGGCATCTAGCGATATGGGGTATTTCATGGCTATGCCCTCAGTTAATCTGTTAATTTATTTGACACTATTAATTAATAACTTATCACTTTTTATTTACAAGTCAACGATTATAATCTTTCCGAAACAAGCATTTAATCTATTATTTTGAGGTATTTATGAACACACGCATTTCTAACTATTTGCATTCTGATGCTGGATTTTCCGGTTTAATTTTACGTTTACCGATAGGATTTATTTTGGCGGCGCACGGCGGACAAAAGTTATTTGCCTGGTTTGGTGGCTACGGTTTGGAAGGCACAGGGCAATGGATGGCTTCGGTCGGTTTAACACCAGGTTACCTGATGGCTTTATTGGCAGGCAGCGCTGAATTTTTTGGCGGCGTTGCCTTAATGTTGGGCTTGTTTACCCGACTGGCAGGTGCGGTAAACGCCTTAACTATGGCTGTCGCTTTACTGTGGGTGCATTTAGGCCAAGGTTTTTTCATGACCAGCCACGGTATTGAATACGCACTGGCGTTGTTGTCGGCAACAGCGGCGTTAACGCTGATGGGTGGCGGACGTTATTCGCTGGACAGTTATTTACTCAACCAGGATTTTTTTAAGGAGTAAGCCATGACTAAGCAAATCCGCCATTTAGGCAAAATCATCAGCGGGCAAAATACCGCCGATGGCGCTGGCGTAAAACTAAAACGCACCATCAACGCCAAACACCAAAATGCCTTCGACCCATTTTTAATGCTGGATGAATTTGCCTCAGAAAACGCCACTGACTATATCGGCGGCTTTCCTGACCATCCGCATCGCGGTTTTGAAACCGTCACTTACATGCTGGCGGGGGCGATGGTGCATCGTGACCATATGGGCAATGTTGGGCATTTGCGGGCAGGTGATGTGCAATGGATGACCGCAGGCCACGGCATTATTCACTCAGAAATGCCAGAACAAGAAGACGGCTTGTTACGCGGCTTTCAACTCTGGCTAAATTTGCCAGCAGCCGAAAAAATGCAGCCACCGCATTACCGTGATTATGCGGCGGCAGAAATCCCACAAGTCGATTTGGCAGATGGCGGTTATCTAAAAGCCATTGCCGGACGTTACCAAGATGGCGATGGCAATAGCATGACTGGCGCAGTCACAGATACCAGCACGCAACCGCAATATTTCGATATTGCCTTAGCCGCGCACCAACACTTAAGCCTTGATGTCGCCGCTGGGCATACGGTTTTGGTGTATGTGTACGATGGCGAACTGTCTGCCGACCAATCGCTACGGCGGCTGAGCGCAGGCCAATTGGGGCAATTGCTGGACGGCGAGAAAGTCTCGTTATCAACAGAAGCGCAGCCAGCAAGATTGCTATTATTATCGGCGCGCGCCATTGGTGAACCCGTCGTGCAATCCGGGCCTTTCGTGATGAACACCATTGAAGAAATTGAGCAAGCCTTCCGCGATTACCGTGATGGTGTGTTAACCCAGCTTTAACTGGTTAAAATCTGAAAGGTTTTTTTAGTCCACGAACAACACGAAAAGACACGAACAATAACGTAGTGGTTTTCTGAGCATTCAAGTTTTCCGCTTTGGAGTGAAAAACATGTTTTTCACTCCATTTAAGAATTGATGTTCGTGTCTTTTCGTGACGTTCGTGGACGCTATAAATTTGCGTAACATCTGTAAAGGAATCTCTGAATAAAACCTTCGACAAGCTTAATCCGAACGGTAACTAATTGATTCGATTCTTGCTCGACTGCATGGATGCAGGAGGTAGAGCAACGCAGGAGCAGTTGCCGAGAGCCTGTCGAAGAATGAATGTAATCAATCGATTGAGCGACTCCTTAACGGGTTAAAGCCTGAGAAGTCTTACTTAATTCACGAACAGCACGAAAAGACACGAACAATAACGTAGTGGTTTTCTGAGCAGTCAAGTTTTCGGATTTGGAATGAAAAACATGTTTTTCACTCCATTTAAGAATTGATGTTCGTGTCTTTTCGTGACGTTCGTGGACACTATAAATTTGCGTAACGCCTGTTAACAACCCAACCTTTAGGAAATTTTATGACCACAAAAACCGCACTTTCATCCGTACCGCTGCATGATTTGATCGCCAACCGTTGGAGCCCTAGAGCCATCGCTGCCGACAAAGCCGTCAGCAAAACCGATTTACTGGCCTTATTGGAAGCCGCGCGCTGGTCGCCTTCCTGCTTTAACGACCAACCGTGGCGGTTTGTGGTGTTTGATAAAAACACCGACTTAGCCAGCTGGGAAACGGCCTTGTCGGTTCTGGTGGAAAAAAACCAGCTATGGGCAAAAAATGCGCCTGTTTTAATCTTGTCGGTGGCGATGGCGAATTTCAACCATAACGGCACAGCCAACCGTTGGTCTGGCTACGATACGGGTGCCGCCACCATGAGCTTGTCTTTGCAAGCGACGGCATTGGGTTTGGTGGTGCATCAAATGGGCGGTTTTGATGGCAACAAAGCGCGTGAATTATTTGCCTTACCGGAAGACTGCACACCAATGGCGATGTTGGCAGTCGGCTATCAAGGTGAAGTGGATGACTTAGCGGATGATTTTAAAGCCGCAGAAACTGCCGAACGCAGCCGCAAACCATTGGCTGAGCAGTTTTTTGCCGGAAAATGGGGCGTGGAGGTTTAAGTTTTTCTACGAATCGGTAACGAATGTCTTAAAAATTACGTTATTAATTATAGGATTTGCCGATGACAGGAAGCGCATCAATCACGCAAAAACTCGACAGATGCGCTTTTAAAATCAAATTGTTAAAAAATCCGTAAAACGCCTGTTGTAGGGTGCAATAGGCGATAGCCGTATTGCACCGCATGTTGGATTTCAAACATCCGGCGTATTACGCTATCGCTAATACGCCCTACGATATTCTTATCTTTTTGAAATTAAAGGCATAAATCCTTAACTTAAGGACAGTATTGCATTTGCGTAGGTCGGGTTAGCGATAGCGTAACCCGACCTACAAATTCTTAGCTTTGCCTCATACCCGCCCAGCCGCCTTAGCCAAGCGGTCAATAATAGCCCGCCATGCAGATGTTTGTGGCGGCTGCTCAACAATAATCTTATCTAACTGCAAAGCATCCAACTGCCGTAAGGCGGCGTAGAGTTGCTGCGCGTAAGCATCGGCGCTGGCGGGCATTACCATGCTGTGGTCGGCAGTATTTTGCGGCTGGCTATAGGCCAACACAGCTACCCGTTGGTTTTGTTGTTGTGCGCTTAATATTGCCGCCGCCAAATGTTCGCTAGCACACAAAACCGTTGTCGTCATCGGCGCATAATGCACTGCCATCATGCCTGGCGCGCGAATGTCGGTAGCGGCACTGTCTGGCAATAACAAGGTTTTTCCTAAAACTATCTCAATCGCTTCTAGGCTGATTTGCCCAGGCCGTAACAAACGTGGCTGTTTGCCGCTTAAATCGACAATGGTTGATTCCACGCCGACTTGGCAAGCGCCGCCGTCCAAAATTAAATCCACCGACGCGCCTAATTCTTCAGCAACATGACTGGCTTGGGTGGGGCTAATCCGGCAAAAACGATTGGCTGACGGCGCGGCAACGCCACCGCCAAAAACCTGTAACAACGCTAAAGCAACGCGATGGTTTGGCATACGCAAGGCGACGGTGCTTTGCCCGCCCGTAACCGCCATCGGCACCCACGGTTGTTTATTGAGCACGATGGCTAATGGCCCAGGCCAAAATGCCGCCGCCAAACGGGTTGCCGCTTGTGGCACATGTTCTACCCAATCAAACACTTGCTGGAGATTAGCGATATGAACAATCAGCGGATGGTCGTTAGGACGGCCTTTGGCGGCAAAAATGCGCTGTACCGCTTTTGGGTTGCTGGCATCTGCGCCCAAGCCGTAAACGGTTTCGGTAGGGAACGCCACTAAGCGGCCTTGTTTCAACAAGTCTGCGGCTAGGTTAATGGCGGCGGTGTCGGCAATAATTGGTGGCATAAGGTTTTGTAAAATAAAGCGAGATGGATTTTTAAAACGGCTTCTATTAGTCAATCAATGAATTAACTGATGTTACGCACTCACTTTTTGTGAGACGAAAAAACAATAATGAATCGCTACCGCGATGTTATTTAAATCGGGTTCTCGCACCCGAGGGCGAGCTACTTTCTTTTGCGCCGCAAGCCACAAGGATGTGGCGAATGCCGAAAATGCAGGAGCAATTTTCGGCCAAAAGCAAGTAGCCAAAGAAAAGGCGGCCCGGTCGCCGCTCATGTCTTGCGCTCCTCGCACTTGTGCCCAGTGGGGTATTTGTCGGGGGACGGCAAAAGGGGCTTCCTGCCCCTTTGCCGCCGCGCGGCTTCCCTGCCGCGCCCTTTATGCCCTTGGGTGCTTCGGGCTATTCCCGACAAATACTCCGGTGCTCGACGCGGCAAACGGGAGAAAGCGCGTTACTGCGTAACGTCAGTGAATTAATCCAACCCCGTAGGGGCGGACAGCTGTCCGCCTTTTTAATAATCCGTAGTGTTAAGGCGAGCAGCCGCTCGCCCCTACGAAAAAAAATACCGACAACCCAACATTTACTGAGAATTCGGCTATTTTACGCCGCAAGCCAAGTATTAGCACATCAACGACAGTTTTTACTGATAATAGCGGCTTTTTACCCTATCGCCCTGCCCTATGAATATCACAGCCTTTCGTCTTGCCCAGTTGGATGATGCTGATGCTATCGTCGCTTTAGTTAATGCTGCTTACCATCCGGCGGCGGATTCAGGCGCTTGGACGCATGAGTCGGATTTTGTCATCGGCAGCCGTACTGATAAAGCATCATTGCTGAAGCTGTTCGCTAAGGATGATTCGCTGGTTTTACTGGGTTTGCATGACGACACCATCATCGCCTGTGTGCATGTGGAAATCTCCGCAGACCACGCCCATATCGGCATGTTGGCGGTGAATCCGCGTTGGCAAAATGCCGGATTGGGCAAACAAATGCTCGCCGCTGCGGAAAATTACGCGCACAGCCATTTTAAGATTCGGCAATTTATGTTGATTGTGATTGCTTTACGACATGAATTAATCGCTTTTTACCAACGCCGGGGTTATCAAAAAACCGAGGTGATGATTGATTACGCGACATTATGTGGCGACACCTGCGATGCCAAAATTGCTGACCTGAAATTTACGGTGTTGGAAAAGTCGCTTTGACGGGCAACAGCTTGTTTAACCGATAAACCCGAATTGAACCCTAAGTGCGTGTTTTAAAAGTCTCGAGGTAACGCAAATCGCGTCAGATGTAGAGACGTTGCATTGCAACGTCTCTACCAAAAAAACGAAAAATTGACCGTTCAGTGTAAGACAAAGAAAAATTGGGACTAAAAAATCTCAGTTTTTACTGTCGCCAGACTTTTAAAACACGCACTAAACATCACTGCCAGTTTGTTACAATATCTTTTTCCACCTAAGAGCGTGTTTAAGCAGAGAATTTTATGGATGCCTTGGTAATTTTAATTCCGCTGTTGCCGTTTTTGGCTGCCTTAATTATCGGCGGCGGGCAGTTGTTTGGGCGATTGCAAGGTGCACGTAGCGAACAAATCACTGCCGATTTGGCAACATGGGCGATTACTTTGGCGTTTCTTATGGCCTTGGCGTTGCTGATTGGCGATGGCTTGGGCTTAACCCGTGGACAATTCAGCGTTGGTCGTTGGCTGAACAGCGATACCTTAAACATCCGCATTAATTTCATCAGCAGCGGCCTGCATTTGCATTTGGCGACTTTATTTAGCCTGCTGTTGGCAATCATCAGCCAATTTGCCATCCGCCATTTGCATGGCGAGGCGGGTTTTCATCGCTGGTTTTTTAGCCTTAGCCTGTTTGCGGCAGCCATGCTGTTAATGTTGCTGTCGGCGAATATGGTCGGCACATTTATCGGTTGGGAAATTGCCAGTTTTTGCGCTTATTTGTTGATAGGCTACCGTTATCAGCAATTGTCGGCGACAGAAAACGCCTTGCGGGTGTTAGTCACCCATCGGCTTGGCGATGTCGGTTTTATTATTGGCATTAGCTTAAGTTACGCGTGGCTGGATAGCGTCAACTGGCAGACTTTGTACTCGGCAGGCGAGCCCTTGAGCGTAGGCCAAGCAACGGGCATGAGTTTGTGTTTTCTGTTGGCGGCGGCAGTTAAGTCGGCACAATTGCCGTTTACGCCGTGGTTGGCACGGGCGGCGGAAGCGCCCACGCCCGCCAATGCGGTTGTCGCTGGCGGCATTTTCAGCCACGCGGGCGTGTTCCTATTGTTGTTATTGCAGCCCATTATTAGCCAATCGCCGTTTGCCTTGGTTATTCTGGGTTTAATCGGTTTTAGCACGACTTTATATAGTTATATTGTCGGCTTAAGCCAAACCGATTTAAAAACCAGCTTGGTGTTTGCCAGCTCAGGGCAAATCGGCCTGATGTTTTTGGAATGCGCCCTAGGCTTTTGGGAGTTGGCGCAATGGCATTTGTGCGCCCATGCGGTGGTGCGTTGCCAGCAATACTTAAGCGCACCGCGCTATAACAAGCCGCCGCTGGTTAACAGTAAAAACCCGGTATCGCCTTGGTTGTTTATGCTGTCCTTGCAACGCGGTTGGTTGGAACAAATCACCGATTGGGCGCTGGTAAAACCCATACGCGGTTTAGCCTTAGATTTAAGTTATTTTGATGCCCATATCATTGACCGCATCATGGGCATTCCGGCATTAAAGCACTTGTCATTATTGGCGCAACAAGAAGAACATCGGCTGGGTGCAAGTTTAGATAACGACAGCAACCAATTTGCCCATGGCACTGGCGTCGCCGGAAGGCTGACCCAATGGGCGGCAGCCATCACGCACTGGTTTGAAGACCGCTTTGTGCTGCGCGGTGTCAGCAACTTTGCCCGCCGTTATGGCAGGGATTTAGGGTATATCGCCACCCAGTTTGAACAATTATTCTTACGCCCCCGGTATTTGGTGTTGTTTGTTTGCATTACTTTTCTGATTGCTTTTTAAACCATGAACGCCATTAACCCTTGGTCGGAAGCCATCGCCTTCCCCTTACTGTCTAGCCTGATGTTAGTGCCGTTATTGGCAACTATCGCCACCGTCGCCAGCCGTTCCACGGTGATGGCGTTACGCTTTGCGTTTGCAGGCGCGGCTAGCAACCTTATCCTCAGCGCCTATTTATTATCGGTATTTAACGGCGCTGCCACGGGCATCCAGTTAATGGAGCAACTCCAGTTTGCTGGCATGAGTTATAGCGTGGGCGTGGATGGCAGCAATATTTTGTTTGTGCCGTTAACAGCGGTGCTAACTTTTTTAATCTTGGTGTACACCTTAATCACCCGTCACGTCAGCAACAAATCCTTTATTACCAGCTTGATGGCTTATGAAACCATCTTAATCGGTGCGTTTACCGCCATGAACATCATGCAGTTTTGGTTGTGGACATTACTGGAAATATTGCCTGTGCTGTTGCTGACCATTAACTCCGGCACTGGGCAAAACCGTGGCTGGGTGGTGAGCTTATTTTTGCAATACTGGGGCAGCGGCTTATTGATGACCTTGGCGGGATTTTTATTTTTGGCTTTCGGCTTAGTCGGCAGCGATCATGATCTGACTTTTGATTGGCTAACCCTGCAAGAAAACAACGCGTATTTGCATGATGAAACCCTGATTTTCATTCTATTGTTCTTCGGCTTTGCCATCCGTATGCCATTATTTCCCTTCCACGGCTGGTTACCGCTATTGGCGGAACACGGCACCGTTGCCAGTGCGGCGGTGTTTTTAGTCGGCTTAAAACTGGGGCTATACGCGCTGATCCGCTTTATTTTGCCGCTACTACCGGGCGTTGCCGAACAATGGGCCGGATTTGTGCTGACGCTGGGCATCATCAGTATTTTTTATGGGGCTTTACTCGCTTTGGCGCAAATTAACCTGCGGCGTTTGCTGGCGTTTGCTGCCGTCAGCCATGCGGGCATTTTAGTGATTGGCGCATTTTGTTTTAATGCTTTCGGTTTAGAAGGTAGCTTGCTGTTATCGGTCGGCTATGGTTTGGCTAGCGCGGGCCTGCTATTAAGCGTCGGCTTGGTTTACCAACGGACGCGCACCACGTTTATGCCGCGCTTAGGCGGATTGTTTGATAACAACGCCACCATCGCCCTGTTGTTTTTAATAGCCGCCATCAGCGTGATGGCTATGCCAGGCACACCCAGTTTTGATGCCACACATTTATTGGTGGAAGGCGTTATTGAAGAACACGGCTGGCTAGTCGCCATCGCCATGGTCTTAGGCAACGTGCTAGCAGCGGCGGTGTTATTGCGAGCCTTTCAACAAAGCTTTATCGCCCATGCCAAACGGCTACGGCACAATGCCCGCAGCAGCCGCTATGTGGTCATCACCGAACGCAGCTTGGCGTTGATTATTTGCCTATTACTGATCGGCACAGGCTATTACACCACCCCGTGGCTGGGTTTTATCGACCAAGCCGCAGCCGCCATCAGCAAAGGTTTTCCTATTCACGCATCCCAGTTGCTTGATGAGGCTGATGTGGTGCCGTTAGAAGAGCAATAGCAAATATGGAGTCCAAAACATGTTTTGGACTCCTTTGATTGGCTGCTTTAAATCTTAAGAGGCCTCGGTGTTGAATTGTTGGTATTGTTTTCGTAGGGGCGAGCGGCTGCTCGCCTTGTCGCGGCAGAATTTGGTACGGATTCTAAAAAAGGCGGACAGCCGTCCGCCCCCTACGAAACTAGATTGACCTGACAAAAAATCATTGAATGGGAGTCGTAGGTTGGGTTGCGCTGTTTGCAACCCAACGAGATTGGCGCAGGTGTTGGGTTGCGTAAAGCATGCAACCCAACCTACATTTAATGGTTTATCGCCATTTTTCATGCAATTCGTGGACAACTACCAATAACCCTAACCAGCAAAACCATGAATCTATTAAGCCTGAGTATTTTCCTGCCGCTAGCAGGCGCATTATTGGTGGTCGGCATTGGCAAACAACGGTTGGCGATGGCGATTGGCTTGGCTATCGCCTGCTTGGAACTGCTACTGACGCTGGCGGTGCTGTGGCAATTCAACCCTGAAGACAGCGGCTTTCAACTGCTAGAACAATACCCGTGGATGCCCAGCTTAAATGCCGAATTCTTCCTCGGTGTGGATGGCATTTCAGTATTATTTTTACCGATGACAGCATTATTAACCTTACTTGCCATCGTCGCCTCTTGGTATGCCGTCGCCAGCTTTAACCGTCTGCATCTGGCTTTATTACTGCTGTTGGAAGCCATGACTATCGGGGTTTTTTCCGCCTTGGACATGCTGTTGTTCTTGGTTTTTTGGCAACTGACCTTACCGCCGATTTTTTTCTTGATTGGCTTATGGGGTGTAGGCGCAAAACGCCGTCATGCCGCCATCAAATACACCTTATTTATGCTCTTTGGCGGCGTGCCGTTGTTGTTCGCCATCGTGCTCTTAGCCATCAACCACGCCAATCAAATAAACGGCAGCTTGCCGCAAGATTTAAGTTTTAGCCTGCCGATTTTGTTACAAACCGCCTTGCCGGATAACTTACAGAACCTGATATTTTTATTGTTATTACTAGGGTTTGCAGTAAAAGCGCCGTTAGTGCCGCTGCATTCTTGGTTACCCAGCACCGCACTGGAAGCGCCCACACAATTGGTAGCGCTATTGCTAGGCTTAAAACTGGGCATTTACGGCATCATCCGTTTTGCCATGCCGTTAGCGCCCTCCGCAGCGGTGGAATTTAATTGGCTGCTCGGCATTTTAGGGGCCATCACCTTAATGTACGGCGCGTTAATCGCCCTGCAACAGACCAATCTGCGGCGCTTGTTGGCATTTGCCAGTATCAGCCACGCAGGCTTAGTGGTCATCGGCATTGCCGCGCTGAACATGCAAGGCATCCAAGGCGCGATTTTCCAATTGCTCAATTTCACCATTATTGCTGGCTCATTGATGTTGATTGCCGGATTTTTACACCAACGTCTAGGCAGCACCGAACTGCAACATCTAGGCGGTTTGGCGAAAACCATGCCTAAGCTGACAGCATTTTTTTTCCTATTTGTCGCCGCCAGCATCGGCATACCCGGCAGCAACGGCTTCCCCGCTGAATTGCTGCTGGTATTGGGCGCATTACTCGGACACCCCAGCCTAGGCATCACCGCCTTAGCAGGTGCGGTACTCGCAGCGGCGTATATGTTGTCATATAGCCGCCGAGCGTTTTTCGGGCCAATAACATGCCCCGCCAATCAGCAAGCTAGCGATTTACTGCCAAGGGAAATCGCCCTGCTAACCATCCCAGCATTGCTGGTATTGGTACTAGGCTTATGGCCTAACGGCGTATTGGGCATCAATAAAACCAGCACCGAAGCATGGCTGGCAAAGCTATTGGAACAGCCATCGATGAAAGGTGAAGAGTTGGTGGAATTACGGGGAATGCCTGCTAGTAATTGATGTAATGCAGATAATTTTTGCGGGTTGAAATTAGAAAAACGCGTTACGCTGCAACCTCAGTTATTAATCCACTGATTTTCCGCTTAAATCTCAAAATCATTAAGGAAAGATGTGCTATCTGCATTTTTATATTGTGGTTAAAAACCTTTTAGATACAACTAGCAAGGCCAGACAGTCATCGAAAACCACACCACAAAAGGCTATACTGCTTCAAACTTAGGGCGACATTAACCGCTTTTTCCGATTTACATTAACGCAGCAACAAAACAATGAATAACACTGTTGATAATTTAGATGACGCTTACAACGCCTGCAATCCAGACTTGCCTTTAGAAGCCAACGACCTGCGTTACATTGATTTATCAGAAGTGCGTAATGGCGACTCCATTAACATCTTAGTTAAGCGAATTACCCTGACCAATCAAAAGGCAGGTTTTCATAAACAACTATTCACTGGACATATCGGCAGCGGCAAATCAACCGAATTAAAACGCCTGCAACAAAAATTGGAGGACAGGCAATATTTCGTAGTCTATATCGACGTGGAGCAAAGTCTGGATAAAACAGAAATCAACTACCAAGACGTGTTGCTAAACATCGCCCAAGCAGTCGCCGAGGAAATGAAAGAAAAGAAAATGCCCTTGAAAGCGGCCTTGGTTAAAGACATTGAAGGTTGGTTTGCAGACACTGTCATGACAGAAGTTTACGGCAAAGAAGTCAATGCCAAAGCAGAAGCGGGCGGCAAAGCCAAAATAACTCTGCCCTTTATCAGCTTACTAAGCCAATTAACTGGAGAAATCCGCAGCGGCAGCAGCCACCGAAAAGAAATCCGCCGGATTATCGAAAGAGATTTAAGCCTCTTCATTGCTAAACTCAATGACTTGTTACTGGCAGCACGCACCCAATTACAAAAAAAGGGCTATGCCGATTTGGTAGTCATTATTGATGGCTTGGAAAAAATGGGTTATCGCCCCATCAAAGACAACGAATCCACGCACAGTGATTTTTACATCAACCATGCCGAGCAATTGAACGCACCCAATTGCCATATCGTTTACACCGTCCCCATTTCTGTCACCTTTTCCTTCAACACGCGTGATTATTACACCGACAGCGCCTTTGTCTTGCCAATGGTCAAATACCAAACCGCAGAGGGACAAGCTAAATTAATCGAATTGATAAAAAAACGCCTAAATGTCGCCACCTTGTTTGAAAACGAAAACCTGCTCGTCGAATTAATTAACATGAGTGGCGGCTCTATCCGCGACTTATTCCATCTCATCCGTCCCTGCTGCGAAACAGCCGACTTCGTTATCCGGCAAAGTGATGTTGAGCGGGCGATACGCAACTTGGTCAAAGATTATGACCGAATGTTGCAAAAAGACTTTGTCCCGCTTTTATTCGAAGTTCAAACCGACTGCCGTATCTCCGCCGGCGACAAAAAATACGAACCCTTGCTGCGCTTGCGCTTAGTGCATGAATACGAAAACGGCGAGCGTTGGGCGGCCTTACATCCGGCCTTAAGCCACATCCGTTGGCTGCAATACGAATTTGCCGAAATTCGCCGCACCCAAAACCCAAACTCTTAACGCAATGGACGCAGCTGATCTATTTAGCCAACACCCCGAACTAAAAAACCTGCGCCGCGCCTTGCAACTGTGCAAAGGTTTTGGCCTGTATTTTGTCAGTTGCAACACCATCTTACTCCGCCAGACTTTGGTCGCCGCGCTCAAAACTAATCTTGCCAAACCCATCCTTGAGTTGCCACTAGTTCCCGAAAACGACATTTACATCGACGTACAAATGTCGTATTTGCTAGCCGATGCCAGCGATGAAGCCATTGTCTTTATTTACGATCTGGAAAAACTGCACCATTTAAAAGACCGCCATGTCCTGCAAGAACTCAACTGGCGGCGCGAGCATTTCGGGCGCATTAATCATCCCGTGGTGTTTTGGTTACCTGATTTTTTGGTGACTGAAATCTTCCGCCAAGCGCCCGATTTTGCCGATTGGCGTAGCGGCGTTTATGAGTTTCACTTGCCGGAAGCAGACAAGCTCAGTTTGATGACTAGCACTTGGGAGAGTGTGAGTAAAAATTTTGTCGGGCAATTGTCCTTAGAAGAAAAACAACGCTGGATTCTTAATCTTGAAAATTTACTGGAAGAATTGGCAGAACAAGAACCCTCGAAAACGCAAGGCGAGTTATTCAATCGGCTGGGATTACTTTATTTCTCATTGGGAAATTATGAGAAAGCATTAACTTGCTACCAAAAATCGCTGGTAATTCAGCAAGCTATTGGCGACAAGGAAGGCGAAGGCACGACACTCAACAACCTAAGCCAAATATACCAAGACCAAGGCGACTACGACAATGCCTTACGCTACTTGAACCAAGCGTTGGCAATCCAGCAAGCCTTCGGACACAAAGCAGGCGAAAGCAGAATTCTCAACAACCTAGCCACATTAGCTCATTCCCAAGGCGACTACGGCAGCGCCTTACGCTACTTGACCGAAGCACTGACAATCCAGCAAGCCAAAGGCGATAAAGCTGGCGAAGGCACGACTCTCAATAATCTTGCTTCATTGGCAATTACCCAAGGTAACTACGACAACACCTTACACTACTTGACCCAAGCACTGGCAATCCAGCAAGCCATTGGCGACAAAACAGGCGAAGGCGCGACCCTCAACAACCTAGGCCAAATTTACCAAGCCCAAGGCGACTACGACAACGCCTTGCACTATTTGACCCAAACGCTGGCAATCGATCAAGCCGTCGGCAACAAAGCAAGCGAAGGCACCACCCTCAACAACCTCAGTCAAATCTACCAAGCGCAAGGCGACTACAACACCGCTTTACGCTACTTGACCAAAGCGCTAGCAATCCAGCAAACCATCGGCGATAGGGTGGGAGAATGCCCAACCTTGTTTAATATCGGGCTAATCCATTTGCAAAACGGCGAAATCGAGCAAGCCTTGGCAAAGTGGCTACAGGTTTACCGCATCGCCAAACAAATCGGTTTAGCAGAAGCCCTGCAAAATCTGGATAAATTAGCCCAACAGTTTGGTGGCGAGGGTTTGGATTGGTGGGAAGCTTTAAGCCAAGCGCAAAATCAGAACTAAAGTTTTATAGTTCCCACGCTCCCGCGTCTCTGCCATTAAGTTAAGAAAAAAATTATATGAACCAGAGACTTAAGCCGTTCGTGCTCGACTGCATGGATGCAGGAGGTAGAGCAACGCATGGAGTCGTTGCCGAGAGCTTGTCGAAGCATGAATGGTTTAAGTCTCTGCTCACGGATTATTCCGCTCATCCTTCGACAGGCTCAGGACGAACGGAAAAATCCTGACACATCCAGCCTATACCATTGATAAGTAGTGTTAATTCTAGGACTTTCGCTCCCCTGAAAAAAGTAGTGTATGTTATCTGGCATGATAACGAAGAAAAAATACATAGAATACCTGATCAGCACCCCGATCAATTACACCTGCCATAACTTGTCCGAACATCT
>Ga0247843_1001086_pt1 | contig 58799 bp, 52 predicted proteins | sample LaCruzMarch2017__FD_192420 | JGI IMG/M metagenome (GOLD analysis project Ga0247843, IMG submission 192420) | Freshwater microbial communities from meromictic Lake La Cruz, Castile-La Mancha, Spain - LaCruzMarch2017_8m | ecosystem: Environmental > Aquatic > Freshwater > Lake | place: Spain...
AATTTCCTGAACCGTTTGAGCCGTTTAAACCAGCTGTTGCACCGCCGCCGCCGCCGCCGCCACCTCCAGAACCAGCATCTTCTTGGTCATCAATATCGCCAGCTGATCCGTTTCCGCCATTTCCACCTGCAGTTCCTGTTGGTGTAGTTACAGCGGTTCCATTAGCCCCAGAACCAGCGTTACCTGAATAAATGTAACAACGAGTAATATCGTAATTTGAGCAACCAGTGTTTAGGTAAATACCATAATTACTTATTGCAGTTCCACTGGCATTATCTGGCATTTCAATTCTAATATCTTGAATTTTAAAATTTGAGGAAGCGGCACCAACACTTAATGCTGTATAGCGAAAGTTTCCAGCAGAACCCTCTAAATTAGTGGCAGAACGAATAATTCGAGTTCCTTGCAAAGGAAATCCACCTGTTGTGGCTTTTGCCGAAGTTTTTAAAGTATACCCTACGTTGTAACCACCCTCAATAGTGGTGAACCCTCCCATGATTAAAGGATTATTAATAGTATAATCTCCAATTTGCATTTTAATAACCACACTATTACAAGCGCCTAAAGTTAAAGCTGTTTGAATATCTGTTGGTGAAGAAGGAATTAAACCAGTTCCACCTCCAGCCGGGCTCGCGTAAATAATGTTACATGCTGGGCTAGCTGCTGGGGAAAGAATAGATACATTTGAAACAGCCGTGTTACCTACACAGCCATCATTAGAAACTACGGTTACGCTATAAGAGCCGGCACCAGCACCAACAATCGTTGAGCTAGGAACAGCTACATTTGTTTGCGTTGAAGAACCCGACCAGTTATATGTACAGTTTAAACAAGTCGAACCTCCACTTGTTGCAGATGCTAATATGTTGGTAGTGCCACTACACAAAGATACATTTGCCGGATTTACTGATACAACTGGCGGTAATGTTATGGTTATTGGTGTTGAAGCTGAGGTAGAACAACCGCCATAAGAAGCCGTTACTACATAAGTGGTATTTACGCTAGGATTTACAACTACAGAACTTGTTGAAGCTGTTATTGGAGACCATATATAACTGATTCCTGAGGCACCAGAACCCCCTAAAATAGTTAATGTCGACGAAGAACCTGCGCATATTGAAGGACTACTCGCTGAAATTGTTATTGGAGCTAAATAAGCAAAAGTAAATGAATTTGCAGCTGACATGACATTACCACACTTATCTAATAAAGTATTACCATCTGTCCCTACTACAACATTTACAGTGTATATTCCAGTTGTCAATCCCGAATTATTAAAATTAACGGATGCGAAATTTGTGTTTGATGCACCTGTTGAGCATAAATTACCAGAAGCACTTATAACAGGCACATTTCCTAAAGGTCCTGTGATAGTGAAATCAGAACCATTTGCAGAAATAGAACTGCATGAAACAGGTTCCGAAAAATTTACATTTACTAAACTACCATTGCATGGAAAGTTTGATGTGGTGATAGTAGGCGGTATATTGTCAAATATTTGGGCTGTACCACCAAAGGTAAGGGTGTAGCCATTACTATTTGCAGAATAATTATCTACAATTAAAACAAAGGTTTGTCCTGCAGTTACGTTAATTCCAGGCATAGTTGGTACTTGCGAAGCATTATAGGAAAGATTTCCTCCAGCAGTAGGTAGTGTAAGACCAGTGCTACCGTATGTTGCTGAGAAATTACAACGAATTGGAATAGCGGATGGAACGCCTGAACAGCCGATAGTAGTGATGTCATACAAGGCATAATCATAGTCATTAGCTGTATTCAATAAAAATGTAAAAGTTCCGGAGTTTTGAACCGTAAATACGTACCATACAGAGTTGGTTTCTTGAGTACTTAAACAAGTACCATTTACCTCCTGAATAGTGCCGTGGCCAGTATAAGATGACGTTTGTGTATAGGATTGCGAACATACTGGAATAGCATTATCACAATCTTGCTCAGGCCCAGTAACCATAATATGGCTTGGAACACCTGTTTTACTAGAAGAATTTGAAGAACTTCTGTACAATTCTAACAATGCCATTTTAGTTTCCAACTCTTGTTTTGACGGCAATCTGTTTTGTTGAGAAAAAAGGGAGCTACAAAAGAAAAGTAGTAAAAATGATAATAAGAAAGAATTACAATTACAGTTAATTTGTTTCATGTTTTTAGATACTTTTTTTTAAATAAATTTTATTAATTCTGGATATTAAAAAATACACCCCTCCAAAGTACTAGCATTTAAAAGAAATTGCACGACGAGTGATTAAAGGCTATATAACAATGAGTGAATTATATCTTTAGATGATTAAGATGTTTTTCGAAAATAGTTTAAAGTACAATAATTAATATTAATTTAATATTAATTTAATGTGTGAACTATTACCTGTTTTTGTATTGCTCAAACTTAGAATTATTGCCAGTTTCTTTAAATTTTTGGGCTAAAAACTGAGCTAAATTTTGGTTTGGATTTAATCCATACGCCTCTTCGTATTTTTCAATAGCATCAATAGTGTCGCCCTTCATTAAATAACAGTTAGCCTCTTGGGCTGTTAATTCATAATTATCTGGGAAAGAGGAGTAAGCAACGTTTATTAGGTTTATAGTTTTGTCGTACTGTTTTTGTTCAAAAAACAAATTGATCAACGACGTATACGCTGTATATTGTTTTGGATTGATTTCAATCGATTTTTTATAACATTCAATCGTTTTTTTGATGTTATTTTCTTGTTTAAAACAGTTACCTAGATTTTCGTATGCTTGGGCATATAAAGGCCTATGCCTAATAGCTAAGGTGAAATATTTTTTTGCAGTTTTAAAATCATTCAAATAGGAGTAATATATAACGCCCGCGTTATTGTATGCAGTAAAAAAGCTTGAGTCGTTTCCAATGGCTCCATTATAATGTTTTATACATTTTTGAACGAGAACTTGATCTGAATATTTTTTGTTTGGCGATCGTAACATCTCAAAATATTCATTTGCTAGCAAACTGTTTGCCTTTGAGGATTTTTCAAGATGGGTCATATCATGTTCAAAGAGGGTAAGTTTTGTATTCCATTTTGTATTTCTATTCCATGTATACGCCATGCAGATTAGCATTACAGGTAACAAATAAACTAAAGGTTTTGAGAAAAATTGCGACATTGATTTATAGTTGATGTTTTTTGTATAATTAACAATGATGATTGCTAAAATTAAACAAAAGCCCATGCTTGAAAAATAAGCAAATCGTTCACCTAAAATACCAGGAGCAGGTGTTCCAATATTTGTAAAAGGCGCTATGCACCCACAAAAAAGTAAAGTAGCAAATAGCAATAATTTGTTTTTTGTTTTATAAATATAATAACCTAATACCGCCAAAAATATAAGTGCTATTATAAAATAGATATTTATGTCAGTACTCAAATCAAATGTATTTCCGCCATAGTAATATCTAAATGGATAGGGAAAAAGAGAAAACTGAATGTAAAAACCAAAAGTTTTAACGCCAACAATAAGTCTATGAAAAAGAGATATACTATCTGTATACAACGGATTTTCAAAATGATAAAAATGGCGTACTACTTTTTCAGAAACTATATTCATTTTAATTAATGGAATTAAGTAATAGATGAATGTAAGAACCGATAATGATAGGATTGCTTTTTTAAAATCTATTTTTCTGAAAAAGACTAAGCATAAAGGAATTACAGCAAAAAAGATCATAGCAGTTCTTTTCGAAAATAGACCCAAAGCTAAAAAGAGGATTATTAAGAAAATATTTTTAAAACTAGGTTTCTTAAAGGCTTCTAAACTAAACCACAAAGCGGAAATACAGCAACTAAAGGCCAATAATTCATCCCTACATTTTAAGTTATTTACCACTTCCGTATGTATAGGATGAATTAAAAATAGTAAGGAACAGATAAAGGCTATAGAAAAATTGTGCTCATAGCTTTCCAATAATTTTAATAAAACACTAAACAAAAGCCACACACAAATAAAGTACAAAAGTAAATTTATTAAGTGACTTACAAATGGATTTTGGCCAAATATCGCATATTCAATAGCGAAAGTAGTTGTAGTAAAAGGTCTGTAATCAAAGGCTCCTTCACTATCATGTGCATATCTGCTTTTCCATATTTTAACAATACCTCCAAAACCTTTCGATACTAATTTATGATTTGGGATATATTCTTTCCCTTTTACCGGGAAATTTGTAACAGTGACGTAATCATCATCTAAAGCATATTTGTTTTTTAGGGAGTTTCCATAAAACAAAAATACAAGCACTAAAAATGTAAAAAATATTTTTTTATGTTCTTTAAAATAAATTACCATAATCAAATTTAGCTATTCTGTAAAATTATAATAATTACTATAAAAGCGGAAAGTTTATTTAATAAAAAAGCGCCTACTAAACAGTAGACGCTTTTATGAACTTTAAAATGAAGTTTATTTTTTCTTATTACGAATTTCTTCTAGTATTTGATTTGGTGTTTTTTTCTGATTATTAACAGAAATGTATGATACACCTAGTTTTTGAGCCATTCCAACATAGAATTGTTTGTTATGTGGTTGTTTCATCACTAATCTTAAATCACAATTACCATTAGCGTCTGAGTTTGAAACTTCAGCTGATGCTACTTCTGGATTAGCTTTAATTTTTGCGCAAAACTTGGTTGCTTCATCTTTAGAAGTAAATCCTGAGAAGTGAGAATTAAGCGTTGTGCTTGATTTAAAAAAGCCTTTTTGTACTTTGTCTTTTAAAGTCCAAGTAAGGTTTGATTGAGCGTATGCACTAGAAGTAAGCATTAATATCGCTAAACAAGTAATTGAAAGAATTTTTTTCATAGGTGTTTTTTTTAATTTATACGCTAATATATAACTGTTTGTGTGAAATTCAAAAAAAATAGTTCATAAATGATTGAAAATGGTATTTAACTGAGTGAAATGTTGGCATTTTTTGACGACTAAAAATTGTTTATGGTTTGCTGAAAGTTTGAGCATTTTTTTGTAAGTTTACGTAAATCATATGCCAATTTCTATCACTCATATTTCTACTTATTTGCCTCAAAATGTTATTACAAATGAGCAGTTGGCTAAAGAGTTCAATAGTTCTGAGGAGTTAATTTTTAAAAATACGGGTATAAAGCAGCGTTACGGTTCAGGTCTAGGAGAAATACCTTCTGATATGGCTGTAAAAGCTGCTGAGCAGTTGTTTGTAACTAGTAAAATCGATAAAAATGAGATAGATTTTTTAATTTTTTGTACTGAGGGCTTTGATCATAAAGGGCCATCTACATCTTGTCTTATTCAGCATCGATTAGGTTTAGGAACTCACGTGGGTTGTATTGATTTACCTTATGGCTGTTCAGGATATGTTTACGGAATTGGAATGGCAAATGCGTTATTAACGAGTTTAATGGCCACAAAAGTGTTGTTTTTAACAGCTGATATTCCAAGTAAAGTGAGTCATAAAAAAGATTTAGAATTGCGGAGTATTTTTAGTGATATTGGTACAGCAACTATTATTGCCAAAGCAGAAGGTGAACAGCATTTTATTTTTGGAACCGATGGTGGAGGTTATGATAACCTAATAGTTGATCATAGTGCTACTCGTAACCCACAAATAGAAGGTAGTTTTTTAGAAGATTTACCATACGGCCACATGAAAATGAATAGCACCGAAGTTTTTTTATTTGCTGTCAAAAGAGTTCCTGTTTTGATTGAGGATATTTTAAAAAAACACAATTATAGCGTAGATGATATTGATTTGTTTGTGTTTCATCAAGCTAGTTATTTTATGTTGGATGTGATTAGAAGAAAATGTAAAATACCTAAAGAAAAGTTTTTTATAAACATCGAAAATTTCGGAAACTCTGTGTCATCTACCATACCAGTTGCTTTATATGATGCCGAACAAAAAGGAGTATTAAAAAAAGGAATGAAGGTGGTATTGGCAGGGTTTGGAATAGGTTACAGTTGGGGCGCCACCATTATTAAGTATTAATTTTATATATTTAAAACATATTATGATATCAGTAGAAGAGTTTACAAATCAATTAGCAGCAGAGTTTGAGGATGTTGAACCTAACACTATTTTCCCCGACACGAATTATCGTGATATAAAAAATTGGAGTTCGATGTACGCCCTTATTATTATTGCTTTTATAGATGCAAACTTTGATGTGCAGTTAAATGCGGAGAATTTAAAATCTACTCAAACTGTGAGAGATTTGTATAATGTAGTTTGCGAAAAAATGAAATAATGAGTTTTGTCACTGTAAATAATGTTGGTGTTAAAGGTATTGGAGTTTGTGTGCCAACGCAGGTTTACAATAATCTATCATACCAGCATGTTACAGAACCGGAGCGAGAATTATTTATAAAAACAACGGGTATTAAAGAAAGAAGAGTTGCTGATGCTAAAACATCTACGAGCGATATGTGTTTTGAACCCGCCAAACAGCTTATTGATAAATTGCAATGGGATAAAAGCGAAATAGATGTGGTAATTATGGTAACACAATCGCCCGATTATTTTATTCCAGGTTCAGCGGTTATTTTACAAGATAGATTAGGGTTGAAAAAATCGTGTTTAGCATTTGATATTAATTTGGGATGCTCAGGCTATGTATATGGCTTGTATGTTTTAAGTAATTTATTAAGTTCTGGGCAATTAAAAAAAGGATTGTTATTAGTTGGAGATAAATCAACTGTATCCACATCTTATACCGATAAAAGTGCTTATCCTTTATTTGGCGATGCAGGTTCGGCAACCGCATTAGAGTTTGATGAAAATGCGAACACCATGTATTTTAATTTATCATCCGATGGCTCTGGTAAAGACGCCATTATTATTGAACATGGAGGCTCTAGACATGGGATACAAGATGATACGTTTGATTTAGTCGATATTGAACCAGGAGTGCAAAGAGCTAAACGCCATTTGAAATTAGATGGAATTGATATCTTTAATTTTGCATTAAGAGAAGTTCCAGCAAATGTGAACGAGTTATATAATGCCTCTCAAAAAAACATGAGTGATACAAATTATTTTGTATTTCATCAGGCAAATAAATTGATTAACGAATCGGTACGTAAAAAATTAAAAATTACAGATACAACTAAAGTTCCTTATTCAATTAATCAATTTGGTAATACAAGTTCGGCCTCTATTCCTTTAACTATGATAACGGAATTGACCGAGCAGCTTTCAAATCATCAACAAACGCTTTGCTTGTGTGGTTTTGGTGTTGGATATTCGTGGGGAAGTGCTATTATTGATTTTGATAAAATTGTATGCTTACCTCTTATTGAGATTTAAAAATGGTTTCGTTAAAAGATAAAAATATTTTAATTACAGGCGCTTCTTCAGGTATCGGAAAAGCTACAGCTATCTTGTTTAGTGAATTAGGCGCTAATGTTATTATTACAGCCCGTAACGAAGGGAAATTAGATGAAACATATAAAGCGTTAAATCCTTCAAATCATCACCTCAACATAAATGCAGATTTAACGCAAGTTAATGACATTAAAAGTTTAGTAAAGTTATTACCCGTTATTGATGGTATTGTGCATTGTTGTGGTAAGGTAATGCCTGTTCCAGTTAAATTTATTAAAGAGTCGCAATTGCAAGACGTGCTTAGTGTTAATTATTTTTCGGCAGTTAATTTAATTACTGAACTATTAATGCAGAAAAAAATAAACAATAATAGTTCCATTGCATTTATATCATCGGTATCTACTTTGCATTCGTATTTTGGTGGTGCACCATACATTAGTTCAAAGGCAGCACTCGAAGGTTATGCAAAAACATTAGCTTTAGAGTTAGCTCCAAAAAAAATAAGAGTCAATGTGTTGCAGCCAGCTTTGGTTCGCACTGCTATATTTGATAGTACGATTAATGCAGCAATCGATACTGAAAAAATGAATGAGTTAGTAAATAGCTATCCTTTAGGCATTGGTGAGCCTATCGATGTTGCAAATGCATTAGCTTTTTTTATGTCGGATGCCAGCAAATGGATTACAGGTAGTAGTTTAAAAATGGATGGAGGGTTAACTTTAGGATTTAAATAATTTATATGCAAAGTTTCGAAAACGAAATATCAGTTGTTGTTCCTATTTACAATTCATCTAGTTGTATTAAGGATGTTATCTATCAAGTTAATGATGAGTTAGCAAAAATAACTGAAGGCTACGAAATTATTGTTGTAGATGATGGAAGTATAGATGGAAGTTGGAAACTCATTAAAGAGATTTGTAAGGATAACAAAAAGATAAAAGGCTTTTCGCTTGCTAAAAATTTTGGTCAACATAAGGCTACACTTTGCGGATTGTCAAATGCTTCAGGAAAGTATGTGATAACCATTGACGATGATTTTGAGCATAATCCAAAAGATATTCAAACACTTTACAATGCCATTAAAAACAGTGAGTTTGATTTAGTGTATGGTGTTGCAAGAAATAAAAAGAAATCATTTTTCAGAAGAGCAATGACGGCTTTTTATAAATTTATTTCAAAGATTGAAAATCCATATGCAGGCTTAGGTTCTAGTTTCAGAATATTAAAAAATGATTTAGTTCAAAAAATAGTCACGCATAATAATCATTTATTTTTTGTTGACGAGTTAGTTTTATGGTACACATCAAACATTAGTGCCTGTCAATTAGATTTTCAAAAATCCAGAAAGCAAAGTTCAGGTTATAGTTTTTTATCTTTATTTAAGTTGTCATCTAATGTATTGATGATAAGTTCTACAATGCCATTAAAGTTAGTGAAGTCATTAGGTTTATCTATGTCGTTCATCAGTTTTTTGGTTGGTACATTTTACTTTGTTAAAAAACTAATTCATAAAACGCCAGCTGCAGGTTACACATCTATTATAGTGTCCGTATTGTTTAGTGCGGGACTTATTATGTTTTGCATAGGTATTATTGGCGAGTATTTAGGAAATGTGCTCATGATGCAAAATCAAAAACCTGCATTTTACATTAAGGAAAAAACATGATTGTAGAGCAATATGGTTTAAGATATTTGCGAGTTACCGAGTATGATTTAGAGTTACTCCGTTATTGGCGCAATCAATCCTATATTAGAGATGCTATGCAGTTTAAGGAATATATTACTCCTAAAATGCAACAAGCATGGTTCAATAAAATTAATAATAAACACAATTATTATTTTATTATTGAAGATAATGATAAAAAAGTAGGATTAATTAATTGTAAGGATGCTGAACCTAATACGAAATTAGCAGAAGGTGGTATTTTTATTTGGGAAAAAAGTTATTGGGGTACTTCTATTCCAGCATTTGCATCCTTAACTATGTTACAAGCTGTTTTTGAGGTGTTTCAAAGTGGTAATGAATCTATTGCTACTGTAGCTTGTAATAATAAGGTAGCGCTTGATTTTAACGAAATGTTGGGATACGAAATTAAAAGTAAAACACCCGACGGTAATTATTATAAATTACATTTAACAAAAGAAAAATATTTATCCCATTGTAAAAAATTAATTAGAGCAGCATCTCTTTTAGATGAAAAAAAATCTCAATTTATATTACGCGCAAGCACTAGTGATATACTTGCTGATGAAATTAATCAGTTTATCAAAAAAAACAATATTATTCTTTAACAGGAAAAATATCTAGCTCTCCCTTTTCTAAAAACTCCATCCATCTTTCTTTTGGAAACATGCTTAGCATAAATTCATCTCGCAAGGTCTCTATTTTGTATTTAGAAATTTCTTTAGCCGTGTAGTTCCATTTAGGATTTGCAATATCTAACATAAGCACAAATCTATCTTCATCACTTTCATTCCAAGCTTCGTGTTCAAACGAGTCGTCAAAAATTAGCATTTTGCCTGGAGTCCATGTATGTGTTTCTTCTCCAACCTTAATGCCACAATCTTTAGGGATAATTAAACCCAAGTGTGCCCTAAGAACCATTTTAGTAAATCCTTTGTGAGGTTTAATTTTTGTTTTTGCAGGTAGGTAAGAAAAATCAGCAGATATTAATTCAGGTATTTGATTAAGTATTTCATATGTTTTAGGGCATAAACTGCAATTTAATGGATGCTTAATCCCAAAAAATTTAAAGGTAAATACTTTCCAAATATTTTTACTATCAGGGTGTAGGTATTCTGGAAATGTATCCAACCAAAAGCCGTTTTCGGAAGATTGACGAAGGTTTTGAAGCTCATTTAAAATACTTTCAAAATTATCTTCTAATATTTTTAATTCAGGAACTTCCGAAATATTGTAAAACCACTTTGGATTTTGTTGAGTAAAATCATCCATAATTAAAAAAATAAATTCAATTCATTTATAGTTATATTACTTACTTTTGGTATTGTAAATTTACTGTTTATTTTATAATTACTTTCTTTATATTCTAAAGATAATAACGATTAAGATTATGTCGAAGCTTTGGTTTAGTTTATACGATAGAAATAATTACACGGGAAGTGAACAGGCTTTTTATGACCCAGCTACATTAAGTTTTTTAAAAGTATTCGAAGAAAATTCTTCTTCTATAAAATCTGAACTTGAACACTATTTACATAGTAATCAGTTAACAAGTTACTTTAATACAACAATGGTTGAAACCCAACATACATGGAAAACAATTTCCTTAGAATGGTGGGGGATAAATTTTTATAGTAATCAAAATCGTTTTCCAATTACCACTAAACTTATTAAATCGGTTGATGGTTTAGTATCAGCCTCTTTTAATTTATTACAAGCCGGTGGTAAAATTAAACCGCATTGCGGCGACACTAATGGTATATATCGTATTCATCTAGGAATAGAGGTACCTGCTGCAATCCCTGTATGTGGTTTTAGAGTAAGAGATGAATGGAGAAGTTGGGAGGAAGGTAAATTATTGGTTTTTGTAGATTCTGTTCATCATGAAGCGATAAACGTATCTGCTAAAGATAGGTTTATTATGTCTTTTGATGTGATAAGACCAGAATTTAAACATAAAAAAAATTATATATGTGCCGTTGTTTTAACTTCTTTATTTTTGCAAAATAGAGCGGAGACATTTGGCTTTTTATACAAAACACCTTTATGGTTTCAGCAAACAATAGGTTTTATGTTAGTGCCGTTTGCTTTTGCTGCAATTAGAGTTAGAAATGTTTTGTACCACATTTTAAATAAATAATTTGGCATTCAATTCACATAAATTATGGCTTAGTCTTTTACACAAAAGACCATATAAAGGCACAGAGGATATTTATCCAGATGTATCTCATTTAAGTGGTATTAAAGAATTAGAGTTGAATCATCAAGTTGTTTTAGCTGAGTTGCAAAATTATTTAAAGCAATTTGTTTTCGAGAGTCAGTTTAACACAACGATGGTTGAAAAGCCAAAGTCGTGGAAAGTAAGATCGCTTCGAGTTTGGGGAGTTGAGATGTATCAAATTCAAAAATATTTTCCTGAGTCTGTAAAATTGTTGTCTAATATAAATGGGGTAATAAACGTGGGATTTAATTTGTTGGAGCCTCAAGCCTCAATTAAACCTCATTGCGGAGATACCAATGCGATAATTAGATGTCACTTAGGTTTAATTATTCCTAAGGAAGATAGCACCTGCGCTATTAAAGTGAATGGTGAAATTAAGCATTGGCAACAAGGTAAAGTTATTGGATTTACAGATGCCTATGACCATGAGGCTTGGAATAAAACAGACCAACAACGAATTATCATGTTATTTGATATTTTGAAACCAGAATATCTAGATCAAAAAAATAAAATTTGCGGTGTAGTATTGGCTAGTTTTTATATACAGCGATTAGGGAATATTTTTCCGAAATTGTATCTCTTAAATCCAGTTTGGTTGTACCCAATATCGTATCCGTTGTCATTTGTGATTAGGATACTGATTCCTCTCAGAAATTATTTAAGAAAATAGTTAACGTCGCATTTTCTTTATAATTAGTTTTATTGTTAATGGAATACGCAAATAAAACTGAATTAATAAAGGACGGTACAAATAGGCTTTTGTTATTTGCCAATAATCATTTAGGTTGAAGCTTACTTTTTTTTGGCTAAGCTGCGTTGTTTGATAATTAAATTGTTCTAACAAAGGCTTCGTTAATTTTACAATTTTATCATTTAAAACAACATCCATTTCATTTTCTTTCAAGCTAATTTTTTCTTTATTTACTTTTTGAAATAAACTGCTTTGAAAGTCTTTTAAATAGGTTAAATGACTAGTATTTACTTTGTCTTTTTGTGTATTTAGAAAAGTTTCGTAAACGCCGTCTGTTTTAAGCATCACCTCATTATAAGTAATCCCTAAGAAATTGGAGATACTTTTTAAAATCAACTCTGGATCAGATACTAAGTCTTCATACTTAACTATTAATACATCTTTGCTTTTTGATTTTAAGTAATGGATGTTTTTATAGGTATTATTCCATAGAGCTGCTAAATATAAGGGGCTTTGCCCAGCATTTAAGTTTCTGCTTTTTTTGCGAATGGCATTTACTCTTGGGTCTCTTACTAATACCACAAATTTTGATTCGGGATATAATTCAAGTAGATCTTTTAAATAGAAAAAGTATTTTATTTGTTTATCTAATATGATTGTAACATTATCTTTTGGCTTTGGTTCAAAAAACTGCAAATAAATTATGGTACACAGTAATTTATAATCTAAGTTGTTTTTATGCCTTACTAATTCCCTAAATAAATGTTCTTTACTAGTAAAAAATAAATCCAAATTTTTTTCTGCTATTAACCAAAATTCATCTACAAATTGAAGAAGCTCTTTTTCTGTCCATTGAATCTTGTTTTTATAATGCTTATAAAAAAATAATGCAAAAGGTTCTTCTGATGGACAAACAACATTAGAATGCAAATTCATCATTAAAGACAGTAACGAACTTCCAGTTCGCTCTGTGCAAAGTAAAAAATGAGTATCTGGCCAATTTTGTAGAATATTTGGATTTTCAATCATTATGTTATAAATTTAATAAAAAAAAGATTAATGGGCGAATCTGGATTTAATTTTATTGTAGGTATTGGCAGGTCTGGAACAACCCTGTTAATGTCTATGCTTAACGCTCATCCAACTATTCAAGCCACGCCTGAAGTTAATTTTTTTGTGTTTTTTCATAATTCTTGGAAAAACAAAACTACATTTAAAGAGAGTGATTTTAAGAGAGTAGAACTTTATGTGAGTCTTTTTAAGCGCCGTAAGCATGCAAGCGGTTTCGATTGGAGCATGGATGTATTTAGAGATTTGATTGGGAAATCACCTAAAATTAGTTTTGCAATTATTTATCAATGCTTTTATAAGTCGTTTATTTACGGCGGTACTCCTAAATTAATAACCCACAATTTTGATAAAAATCCAATTAATACTTTGTTTTTAAAAGATATCATAGCTCATTTTCCAGAAGCTAAATTTGTTTTTTTAGTTCGGGATCCTCGTGCTAATTATTTATCTAGAAAAGAAAAAGTGAATTTCAGAAAACCAAATATTTATGCTGATTCACATCGCTGGGCATTTTATAATGAAAATACTTTGGCAGTGATTGAAAAATACAAGGATAAGTTTTACGTGTTGAAATATGAAGATTTAGTTTCTAATGCAAAGTTTCAATTACAAGAACTTTCTAATTTTTTTGGATTTTCTAACGAACAAAATATGCTAGATTTTCATTTAAAAGTAAAAGAAAATAGCTTGCATAAAGTCATCAACGACTCTGAGAATGTGCATGATAAAGCTAAAGTAAAGTATGAAAAGTTAAGCCGACCGATTAATACAGATAGATTGGAAGTGTGGAAGGAAAAGTTAAGCGCAGAGGAAATTGAAATAAATTCAAGTATTTGCAGAGTTGCAAATTATTTTGGGTATCATATTGACGATAAAAAACCTAAATACAATTTATTGAAATATTACCGAGGTGTTTTTTTAGCAAAACGAGAAATTGCTCTAAATAAAATTATTTATAGAACGCCCATTTGTTTTAAATTACATTTCGCTAATTTATTTGGAAGGTAATGTTGTTTTGTAAAAATCTTTAGTTGCCCAAGTGCCATTTTTTAAATTTTTACCATACTTTATTTTTTTGATAGCATATTTTAAACCGTAGGGTAGCGAATAGTATACGTTCGGAATAATGATTTTATCAAAATAGAACCTCAGTATATCTTTAAACATTCTTATTTTAAAATAAGAAATAGTTTTGCATCCGTCGCTATTGTAGCCAAATTGTGTGGACGTTTCTTTACAAATAGTCCAAATTTTATTGTTTTGAGCTTCTGTTAATTCTTTTTTCCAAATATCAACTTTACTTGTATTTACTTTTTGAGTTAATCCTTCATGAAATAATGATAAATGCTGCTTAACGGTGTCACCAATTGCAGTTTCATTTCTTTTAACTTCTTCTTTAATATTTTCGTCATAGTGAAGCATGACATCGTTATAAGGAAGGTTTAAAAATGTAGTAATCGTTTTTAAAACTTCAGCTGGTTTTTCAACTAAATCTTCATACTTTACTTTCAAGCACCTATTTTTATTTAATGTACTTGTTTTTTGAATAAGCTTAGTGTATTCGTAATTCCACGTTTTTGCTAGAAAGATGGTGCTAGGAACTCTCTTTTTTTTGATGGCACGCTTTATTTTAATTAAAACATTGTCTCTTGGATCGCGACTTAAAATAATAAATTTACTTGTTGGATAAAAGTCAGCCACTTCATTTAAAAAATGATGAAATTTTAGTTCTTTATCTACAATAGTTGTGACTTGCGATTTATCTTTGTTTGGAAAAAAAGCAAAATAAGCTAATTTAATAGCATACTCTCCAGTTAGTACAGACTGATGTTCTTTTAGAAGTTTAACGATATCGTCTTTTTTTCCAAATTGCGGCTCAAGTTTCCCTTCACTAAATAAATAAAAGTCATAACAAAACTGTTCAATCGTGTCATCTGTCCAATTCGTAACGTTTTTGTATTTTGGATATAAATTGTAAGCAAAGGGTTCTTCTGAAACAGATAATATTTCAGGATGCATGTTTAGCATTGAACTTAAAAGAGTACTGCCAGTTCTACCTGTTGATAAAATAAAATTGAGAGAGATGTTTTTAAGATCAATCATACTATTTTTTTCCTCGTCCTATGCTAATATTATATCTAATACAATCCCAATACTCTTTAGTATAACTCACAAAAATTTCTTCTCCTGCTGCTATATCTTTTGTACTTACAATCCAGCATTGATTACCTTCTGTTTCATAAACACAATTATTTTTTAAACCTTTTACTCTTCCTAAACCAGCAGCATCGTTCGCGTAGCGCGCTTTATGTTGCGGTGTATTCCAGGCGTCGATACATACTTTTTTGTTGATGAAAAATAAATAACCATCTTCATCTCTCTCAACACGTTTTTCGTATTCTTTCCAATCAATAATTTCTCCTAAATATTCGATTATTCTAGTGCCTTTTTTAATTGCCGTTGTGGTAAATAAACCTTTACCTGAGTTTGGTAGCTGTGATGTTTTTACTGTTAATGCCATAGTTGGGTAAAGATAGTATCTTGGTTGGATTAATGAAAAAAAATAAACGAATAATGAGATTTTGTTTGAGTTTTATTTAATCTTTTCGACTAAAAAATCGTAAGAGACTTTTTTTTCGATAAACTCATTATATGATTTATTTTTTTTAGTAATTAGTGTGGCTGGAATAGCGCCACTCCATTTTTCAGATATTTTATTGATAAAATCATTACCATTTATTTCATCTAACAAAACAACCTCACAAGTGTATTTATTTTTGCCTAAAAAGTCTTTTAATTTTTTATCTTTTTCCTCAATAAAATCCATGCTAACCAAAAGTACTTTTACTTTACTGCCTATATATTCTAAGTGTAATTTTTCAAATTCGGGTAATTCTGCCACACAGGGCTTACACCAAGTTGCCCAAAAATTAACCACATATGTTGTATCGCTATTGTTATTGATACGTTTTAAAAGGTCGTTAATTTTGTAAACAGCAGTCTTTTGAGCACTTAAGGATGTAAATGCCATCACGCAAAAAAATAAGAGTAATTTATTTATGTTTTTCTTTATAATCATATTCTTCTAATAATAAGTTCATATCCGTTATTAATCTCGAAACGTCTATACTATCAGTTCCGTCATAAAAGCCTCTTAAATGTCTTTCTTTGTCAACTAAAGCAAAGTTTTGAGTATGTATAAAATCATCTTCGTCGCCATTGCCTTCTTCCATATTTAATAAATAACTGGTGCGAGCCATATCGTACAAATGCTTTTTATCTCCCGTTAAAAACAACCAGCGTTTATCTTTTACGCCATGCAGCGTAGCATAATCCATCATCACGTTTACTGAGTCTTCTTCCGGAGAAACGGTATGAGATAAAATTAATACATCGTTTCGGTTAGCAAATTGCTTATATACCCTTTCTAATTCTGAACTCATAATAGGGCAAATAGATTGACAAGTGGTAAAGAAAAAATCTGTCACATAAATTTTTCCTTTCACTGTTTCTTCTGTTACTTTTTCGTTGTATTGATTGGTAAAGCAAAAAGGCTTCACTGTATGATATGAAGTGTCGCCATCTTTCATACTATTTTTTTGACCGAAATAGGGTAGGGTACGCAATGGTTTTTGTTCACTTTTATTAAAAAAATACCAGCCAATAAAAATGACAGGAATAATTAATAATGCCCAATAATAATTACCTTTAGTGTTCATTATGCAAAGGTATGATTAAAGAAACGCTAAACAAAAAAAAGGAAAGTGCAGAGTTAGGTTTTGGAAGTAAAAACTATAATGAGTCTGTACGTTTTTTAAATCAAGATGGTACCGTAAATATAAAACGGAAAGTAACTGATAAGCATATTGGTTTTGATATGTTCCATTGGTTACTTGGTATTAAATGGGGACAATTTTTTGCGCTTGTGTTTTTTAGTTATGGGGCTGTAAATACATTATTTGCGATTATATATTTTTCTATTGGTGTAGATAAGTTTGGGGGAATCGAAGCAGGTTCTGGTATAGAGAATTTTTTGCAATTGTTTTTCTTTAGTGCTCAAACTTTAACTACCGTTGGTTACGGACACATTTATCCAAATAGCAGTTTAATAAGTACGGTTTCTTCTATCGAATCGATGTTTGGGTTAATGGGATTTGCTTTAGTGACGGGTATTTTATATGGTCGTTTTGCGAAGCCAAAAGCTGATATTCAATATAGCAACAAAGCATTGATATCACCTTATAACGATATTACGGGATTTATGTTCAGAATTGCAAATAAAAAACAAAATGAATTAATCGAAACGGAGTGCCAACTTGTTTTGGCAATTAATAATTTAGAAACAAAGAAGCGTGATTTTCATTTTTTGGATTTGGAAAGAAGCAAGATTAATTTTTTACCTTTAACTTGGACCCTCGTTCATCCTATTGATGATAAAAGTCAATTATATGAAGTTACTCAGGATGAATTTAACCAAAGAGATGGAGAGTTTATTATTTTAATAAAATCTATTACTGATACTTACTTTCATACGGTATATTCTCGAATGTCTTATAAAGCCAGCGAAATTGCTTGGAATGCAAAGTTTGTGCCTATGAAACAAATGCCGAACAAAGATGGAAGTATATCCATTAATTTAAATGATATTCATTCCTACGATAAGTTATAGTTTAGCCGTTTCAATCTCTCTTCTCTTCACAATTTTACTTACTCTATACACCATGTATATGGCAAAAAGCAATATGATGGTAATTAAAATACCTAGGGTATCGTAGTGTTCTAAAGGACTCGTTTTATCTTTTTGTACCACTACCATTCCGCCAATGGCGGCAGCTACACCGCCTGCAATTTGTTGTAGAGAAGAGTTGATGCTCATAAAAGCCCCTCTGTCTTGCATTTTTGGTAATGATGACGCTAATGCCATAGATGGCACCATGCGACTCATAATGCCAATCATCATTAATACATTCATAATGATGACAAACCAAAATGGAACAGGTGTTAATCGTGTGTAAACTAATACTACACAAATCATCCAAACAGAGGCAATGGCAAATAAATTAAATTTATCCATCTTGTCGCTAAGTTTACCAATAATTGGCATGATAATTAAAGTGGCTATGCCTGCAATCATAAATAAAATGGGTAATTGATCGGGCGTAACATGTAAATTGTTAATGGCAAAGGCACTGCCCCAAGGCATCATCATAAATCCACCTAAGGATAATAAGGCAGTTGACATAAATCCAATACGGTAATCTTTTTGTGCAATAGTATGTAATAAGTGATGTAAGGCATTACGGTCGTTTTTTACTTCTAAATGCTGTGTAATGGGTTTCATTTTAATAATGATGATTAGCCATATTAAAGTTGCTAAGCCAACAATCATTAAAAAAGGGGATTGCCATCCAAAAGAATTTGCTAAATATAAACTGATAGGGATTCCTAACACTTGGCTCGATCCAAAGCCCATTTGTAAAAATCCCATCACGCGGCCACGTTGTTGTGGTAAAAATAAATCGGCTACAATAGCCATGGATATGGAGCCAATAACGCCTCCAAAAATACCGGTAATTATGCGTGCTGCAATTAATAGCGGATAGGTATTGGCAAGGCCGCAAAATAAAGTTCCTAAAATAAATCCTATGTAAAAGAAGAGTAATAATTTTTTTCGATCAAATCTATCGGCAAAACCAGCGGTTAAAATACCTGCAATACCAGCACTAAAAGCGTAGGCAGAAACCACCAAGCCAAATTGAGTGGTAGTCATGTTCATCGATTTCATTAAAATATCACCTAATGGCGACATAACCATAAAATCTAATACAACGGTAAATTGAGTTAATGCCAATAATACAATAACCAGTATTTGATAGGATGAAAATTTTTGGTTGAAGGACAGTTCTTTTTGAGGCATTTTTTTATTGAATAAGCTTGACAAAGCTAAATTTTTATTGGACTTTTGCAAAGCGAAAATTAACTAATTGTATACTGTGTTTGCAAAAGCCGGAGCCGAATGCCCAAATGGAATTTAGGTTGGGTTATATGTTGCCAACCACACTTAGTTTTATAGCACTTCTATTTCGATTTCCGCATTCCTTTTTGGTCTGCTTTACTGTATTTAATTGAAAGCGTTTTATTATAAGAAACATATTAATGTTGTTAAAATAACCCTACGTCAGTAGTCTTAACCCATCCTTCATTACCGTTTTCTAATTTAATATTTGTCCAATCGGGATTACTTTCTAATACGCTTACTTTGGTGCCTTCGTGCAATTTAAATTTTGAATTTGAACTGTTAGTAGGCTCTTCGTGTATTTTTGACTCTCGGTTAAGGATGATGGCAAAATTTGTTACTTGCTTATCTTCAATAGCCGCAAATCCCATAACCATCGATAAAATAAAAACTACAAAGGATATTCCGCTCAAGAAAAAACCAATGCGCTTTAATGCTATTTGACTAGCAGTGAAAAATAAAAAGGCGAAAGCTAAGGCTCCAATCAAACTAAAAATGCTGAACCATGCCCAGCCATTGGTGGATAAGGCATTTACTAATCCTGATTTAATTGCAACTATAAAGAAATTTTCTTTACTTTCAATTTTGTCGACAGTTTTTTCGTTGGCAATTTTTAAATTCGTTTTTACATCCTTATTGTTTGGCTGTAATTTATTGGCTAATTCATAATTGTAAATCGCTTTTCCTAATTCGTTATTTTTAAAATAAGCATTCCCTAAATTGTAATATAATTTATAAGAGGTTAATCCTTCTTTTAAAATAGTTTCGTATGCGAGAATAGCTTCTTTATAATTTTTTACTTCATAAGCTTTTTCAGCTTTAATTTCTAAATCTCTATTAGCAAAAGAAAACATCGAAGCAAATAGCAGTACATTAAAAAGTAATATGTATTTCATTTGTTTCATTATTTCTTAATTTGGTTTTCAATTTGAGAAATCAATTCAATCGTATCATTATATACTTTTTTCAAATCTCCAGTTACGGCACTTGGCGCATATTTAGCATATTCGCAGGTATTTAAAGTATCAATTATATTTTTAGTCGTTGCATCCGATACATTTCTGGATAATAGCATTTCTGATATTTTTTCTTTAGATAAATCCACAATCGATAAAGCAAATTTATCTCCAATGTATTTATTTAGGGCATTTAATACTTCGGTAAAAAACGCTTCTTTGTTGTTTGCCGACATATATTTTTCGGCAATCACTAATTGTTTCTTAGCTAATTTAGCTGCTTTACGCTCTTTAACGGCTGTAATATTGCTATTTGCTTTAACATGTTGGCGTACTAAAAATAATCCTACAAAAAATAAGAGAGTAGGGAATAGCAATAAAAGGTAATGCGTAGTAGAAGAGAAAAATTCTTCATCGTGTTTTTTTAAACCTAAATCACCAGTTTTGATATAACGAATATCATTTTCACTTTCGTCAACCCCATGTTTTTTCGGAGCTATAATTTGTGCGCTGCCAGGGTCGCCTTCTAAAACCGTTAAATGTATATCAGGCGACGGGATAGAAACGTATTGTTTTTTATCCGCATCAAAATAATTAAAGCCTAAATCATTTAATGTAAATTCTCCTTTTTCTCTTGGAATAATTAAGTAACTGTAGCTTATATTTCCACTTACACCACCATTTGTTTTAATGTTTTCACTTTCTTTTGGATCATACACTTCAAAGCTTTCAGGTAAATTTAGTTTTAATGGCTCAATCAATTTTATGTTACCTTTTCCACTAATAGTTATTTTTAAATTAATGGCTTCGTTTGCTTTTACTTTATTTTTATCAATTTCAGCCTTGTAACCAAAATCTCCAACAGCGCCAGAAAAATTTTGCGGTTTATTTTCAGTGGGTAAATCTTCTACATCTACTTTAACAGGTTTACTCTTTACTTTTACAGCAACATCTTCATAACCACCTGCTCCAAAAAACTGCTCAAATATATTACGTGGTTGGCGTTTGGTTTGCCTTCTTACGATACAATCTAATTCAATAGCCTCAATACTTATAGTGCCTGCACGTTGCGGAAACAAATACACTTTGCTGTATTCGGCTACATAGTACATCACGCCATTTACATTTTCTTGTTTTAAATTTATTTGTTGATTATTAACTTCTTGTTGCGACCAAAAACCATTGTATGGAGGGAATTTTACATTTTGAAAACCCCTTAAATCAACTCTAGAATATACTTTTTGAGTTAAAGTTAATTGTTCTCCTAAGTAGCATTTTGTTTTACTTAAAAAGGTTCTTACAAATAAATCATCATTACTAATTTCGCTTGCGTACTGATTTTTTTCTTTTCCCTGAGCTTGCTGAGGTTGTTGTGCCTGTGCGTTTTGATTTCCTTGTTGTTGCTGTTGCGGAGCTCCTTTCGTCACTTCAATCACAATAGGTTTTGTCTCTAACTTTTGGTTTCCCGACATCACACTGGCAGCACCAATGGTAAAACGACCTTCTTTTTTTGCAGCAATAAATAAGGATAAGGTTGTAGATTGAGAAATGGTACCATTTACCATGCTCATACTCTGACTTTGATTAGGTCCTGAATAAATATCAAAATCATTAAAGGCTGGATACACTAAATTACTACCACTGCCATTTAAGGTAAATGCTACTTGAAACACTTCGCCAACTGCTACTTTATTTTTACTTACTTGCGCAATAAAGCTAGGCGTTTGAGCCATCGCCCAACTGCTAATGAATAAAAAGAATATGTATAATTTATTTTTCAATGTTTATTTCACTTATAACTCATCACCCAAAACTTATAACTATTCCTTACCAGTCTTTTTCCACTTTTACTTTCTGCCCTGGATCTCCTTTTTTCTTTCTTAATGACTGCATTTTCTTTTCGTCATTTTTTAAAGCATTCAGCATTTTTTCAGCTTGTTCTTTACTCATTTGAGGTTGAGGCGCTTGTTGATCTTTGTTGTTTGGATTTTTAATATCCTCTTTATCCTTTTCGCCTTGATCTTTCTTCTCGTCCTTCTTATCTTTATTTTCGTCTTTTTTATCTTTATCGTTTTTCTTTTGTTGATCTTGTTGTTTTTTTAACTCACGCTGAGCATAAGCTAAGTTGTAACGCGTATCTTCATCTTTGGGATTTAATTTTAAGGCTTTCTTATATCCTAATACAGCATCTTCGTAACTCTTTTGCATCAATTTCGCATTCCCGTAATTATGCCATGCCTTTTGAATCGTATCTGGATTTGAAACAGATTTAGCAACCACATCAAATTGTTCCGCCGCTTGTTCGTATATTAAATTAGCTGCCGAATCTGCCGTCATTCGTTTGTTTGGTGGCAACATTTTGCCAGTTCTCACTAAATCAGCTACTTTATAATACGCATCACCTAAGTTAAAATTAGCTTTATAATAATCTTGTTTTTCTTTTAATGATCTTTTATAAGAGTTAGCTGCTTCTGTATGTTTACCAACGCTATACGATTCGTTTCCATTACGCAATGCTTTTTTTTCATCCTGAGCAAATGTAGAAATAGAAATAATTGAACAGCAAATTAGAGTAATTGACTTGGTTTTATTAGAATTATTTAACCACATAGGCACATAGTTTTTTTGTTTAAAATTGTAGGAGATAATAGAATCTACGATTTTAGACATAGCATCTATGTGTAAAAAAGACGTTTTTTCTATCCCGAACTTTTTACCTATGTTTCTATGTGGTTCAATTAACAACTGCCACATAAAATGTAGAAAGTTAATCAAAACGCTATGTAAATAATTATTATGCTTCTGCATGATTAAATAAATTCAATTTTTTCCACAATTTGCTAATGCGTTCAGATAAGAAAGATTCAAAAACTAAAAACAATAAAGCAGCACCTAAAAACCATTGAAATTGGTCTTCGTAATCAGAATACATTTTACTTTCTAATTGTTTTTTATCTAACTCCGCAATTTTATCTAAGATATTATCTAAGCCAATATCCGAACTACTTGCTTGCACATAAACACCATTGCTAGCAGAAGAAATGTCTTGTAATATTTTTGAATCTAATTTTGTAACAACGGTATTACCTGCATTATCTTTTTTATAACCACTCACTACACCATCGATGATATTAGGAATTGGAACGCCTGATTCTGAGCCAACACCAATGGTGTGAATAACAATGTTTTTCTTAGCCGCTTCTTCAGCTGCATCCACTGCACTTGCTTGAGCTTCTTCATTATTTTCTCCGTCGGTAATAACAACAATGGCTTTATTTTTACCCTCATCTTTTCCGAAACTTTCAACGGCTTTGTTAATGGCATCTGCGATGTTTGTTCCTTGTACGGGAACAATTTTTGTATTAATACTTTCTAAAAATAACTTGGCCGTTCCGTAATCAGTTGTAATTGGCAATTGAACATAAGCTTCACCAGCAAATACAATAATGCCTAATCTATCGCCTTGCAGTTTATTAATCATGTTTTCGAGTGCAATTTTTGCTCTCTCTAAACGATTAGGTGATAAATCTTGCGCCAACATACTATTCGACACATCTAAACAAACCATAATGTCGGCGCCTTCGCGTTTCACATCTTTCATTTTTGAGCCAGTTTGTAAATTGCAAATCCCTAAAATTAAAAATGAGAGTCCAATTAAGAATAAAATAAACTTAGTCGTTTTTTTTGCTTTAGAAACTTCTGGAGCTAATTGATAAATCAAATTTAAATCTCCCAATTTTTTCATGTTCTTTTTAGCACGATAGATATACCAAATATAAATAGCGATGCAAACTGGTATGGCTGCAAAAGCATAAAAGAATATTGGGTTTTCGAACTTAAACATTATGGTATAGCTTTAAATACAAATCGTTTCAATAAAAATTCCAGTAGCAAACAAATTAAGGCGCCAATAGCTAACGGCAAAAAGTGTTCGGCTTTATTGGTAAAGCTTTGCTCACTAATAATTGTTTTTTCTAATAGATCAATTTCTTTGTAGGTTTTTTCTAAACTCTCTCTATCGGTTGCTCTAAAATATTTTCCGCCAGTCATTTTTGTAATTTCAGTCATGGTCGCATCATCAATATCAACATCCACATAATCATATTCCATTTCTCCGTTAGGATATAAAGCCACAGGTTGTAATGCTTTTCCTTTGCTGCCGACTCCTATACAATAAACTCTTACGCCAAATGTTTTAGCAATTTCGGCAGCCGTTAATGGTGCAATTTCGCCCACATTATTTACACCATCCGAAATCAAAATCACTACTTTACTTTTTGCTTTACTATCTTTTACACGAGCTACGCCGCCTGCTAAACCTAAACCAATGGCAGTTCCTTGGTCAAGCATACCAGCCTTAATATCGCCAAACATGTTTTTAATAATTTTATGATCGGTGGTTAATGGACATTGTGTGAAAGCCTCTCCTCCAAAAACAACTAAGCCTATTTTATCATTAGGACGTGCATCAATAAAATCAGCTAACACTTCTTTAGCTACTGCCAATCGGTTTGGTTTAAAATCTTTTGCGAGCATAGATAAGGAAACGTCTAAACTTACGACAATGTCAATTCCTTCGGTTTTAGTGTCCTTCCAACTGCTGCGAGATTGGGGACGAGCAATAGCAAGAATTAATAGTGAATAACAAATTAATCTCAATAAAAATAATACGTGACGCAATTTTGCTTTTAAGGAAGATTTGATTCCAGTGAATAAATTAAAAGAAGAATAGTTAATTTCACCTTCATACGTTTTTAATTTATAGATATACCAAATAATCATCAATGGAATGATGATAAATAACCAAAACCAATGCTTTTCGGCAAACTGTATGTCTTTAAAGTAGGAAAGCAAGTTGTTAGTTTTTTGTTGTTTGATTTTTGTTATTTGATTCGACGCTATATTTAGAGCCTTTTATTTCTGTAACTTTCAAATATTTTATTAATCCTGAAATTAATCCTGCAATTTCTTCAATTTGCGAAATTAATTTCTGTTTAGATGAATTGTCAACTAAATTTAATTCATTAGCAATTATTAATTGAGTTTTTACTTCATATAAAGAACCTTTAGCTATTGATAAAAAATTTTTAAATTCGTTTGTTCCACCTCTTCCAAATCCTTCAGCAATATTTGACGGAACTGAAACAGCCGCTCTTCTAATTTGATCTTTTAATCCGAAATCTTTACTAAATAATGGTTCATAAGTGATTTTGTAAATATCTATAGCTAAAGTTTTTGACTTTTGCCATGTAATGATATCTTCCAATTTTGTAAAACCTTTATTTTTTTCTTCGCTCATTCTTTAATCAATATTTTTTTTCTCAACACTATATTACAAACAACCAAAAACTATGAACTAACAACTTTTTCTTCTTTCACTTCTTCACGCATGGTACCTTTCACAAAATCAAAGGCATTATTTAAGGTTAAAGTATGTTCTGCTTCAATAGGAATTTGTTTTGCAAACTTCACAAAATCCGATAAGGTTAATATTTGATTTAATTTTGATTTGCTTTCAGAGTCAACTACTTGTGATTTGAATATTTTTATAACCTCATCAGAGGTTAATTCTAAGGCATTGATATTAAATCGTTCTTCAATGTATAAACGAACAGTATCGGCTATAGATGAATAATACTCTTTGGTTTTATTATCTTTCCAAATAGCATCTTCTTTAATTTTTTCTAAAGTTTCTAAGGCTGTAATATGAGCCGGAATTTTTGGTTTCTCGACAATAATTTCTTGAGGTTTCTTTTTGTTTAATTTTTTGATGAGAATAATTAGTAGAATGATAGCTGCTAAAATTGCTAGTCCGATATAAATTTCTGGTAAATACCATTTCCAATCAAATGGTTCATCGTATGGTGGTTTAATATCTTTTATTTTTGCGAGAGAGGTGTCTGTAGCAACGGTATTCACTTTTAAATAAAGAGGTTCTGTTAATAAAGGATTGGCAGTATCTTTATTTAAAATAAATTTAAATGGAGCAATGTAGTAAACACCAGTATCAAATGAGGTAACCGTTAGTTGTATATGTTGCTGAATGATATTTGGTTTATTTTTATTTGGAATAGTGGTGTCAATCTGTGTAACATTAACTACTTCTAATCCTTTTTTAATAGTGTCTTCAATTAATGGCCAAAGCACATTCATATTTTTTTGAGTGGAAGCGTCATAGCTTAAATACAAATCTAATTTTGTTTGCGCACCAATTCGAATGGAATTAGAATCTAACACAGCATGCACTTCCGCTGGAGTTTGTGCATTAACTACTAAGCTAGTTAGTAACGAAAATAAAATGAGTATGTATTTTTTTATCATCATATAAATTTCTTACTATCTTTTCTTAAATAGAGTCATTAAAGGTTTGATATAGCCTTCGTGTGTATTAATTGTTGTAAAATCAACTCCGCTTTTCGTAAATACATCTTTTATTTGAGCTTCAAATTTTAAATGATTGACTTCCATTTTCTTTTGAAATGATTTGTCACTTGTATCCACCCACATCACTTTTCCTGTTTCGTTGTCTTTTAATTTTATTAAGCCAACATCAGGTAATTTGTTTTCATGGATATCATTAATCCGTAACGCTACTAAATCATGTTTACGGTTAGCGATTTTCATGGCATCCGAATAGGAGTTGTTGTCTTTAAAATCGGAAATCAAAAATGTGATACTTTTCTTTTTAATGATATTGGTTAAATATTTTAAAGCTAATTCAATATTGGTTCCCTTGTTAGTTGGCTCAATATTGATGAGCTCACGGATAATTCTTAAGATATGGGACTTTCCTTTTTTTGGTGGAATAAATTTTTCAATCTTATCACTAAAAAAGATTACTCCAATTTTATCATTATTTTGTGAAGCAGAAAAAGCAATTACTGCACATAATTCTGTAATTAAATCTTGCTTAAATTGTTTTTGAGTTCCAAACTGTCCGCTGGCGCTAACGTCCACTAAAATCATCACGTTTAATTCGCGCTCCTCTTCAAACACTTTTACATAAGGCGTTCTTAAACGAGCAGTTACGTTCCAATCAATCGTTCTCACATCATCGCCAGGTGTATATTCACGCACTTCGCTAAAAGCCATACCACGACCTTTAAACGCAGAGTGGTATTCACCAGAAAATATCTGGTTACTCAAACCCTTTGTTTTGATTTCGATTTTACGTACTTTTTTTAGTAATTCTGCCGTTTCCACAATTATGTTTATTGTTTAGTTGTTTTAATTTTTTTTGAAAGATGTTTGGTTTAACCTTAAACATCAAACAATAAAACTTGGAACAGTTACGGAACTTCAACAGCGTTTAACAACTCATTAATGATATGTTCGGTTGTAATGTTTTCCGCTTCTGCTTCGTAAGTTAAACCAATACGGTGACGCATTACATCTAAACAAACTGCGCGAACATCTTCCGGAATTACATAACCTCTACGTTTAATGAAAGCATAAGCTTTAGCCGCTAATGCTAAGTTAATACTTGCGCGTGGCGAACCACCATAAGAAATTAACGGAGCAAATTTGTCTAATTTATATTCTTTAGGGAAACGAGTTGCAAAAACAATGTCCACAATGTAACGCTCAATTTTCTCGTCCATGTAAACATCTTTCACAACGTTTCTAGCATTTAAAATATCTTCGGGTTTTAAAACAATATTTGCTTTTGGCATTCCTTGGCGAGAAATGTTTGCGGCAATTACTTTGCGCTCATCTTCGCGAGTTGGGTAAGTAATAACTACTTTCAACATAAAACGATCCATTTGTGCTTCAGGTAAAGGATAGGTTCCTTCTTGTTCCACAGGATTTTGTGTTGCTAAAACTAAAAATGGATTTGGTAGCTTAAAGGTTTCATCACCAATAGTTACTTGTTTTTCTTGCATGGCCTCTAGTAAAGCCGATTGAACCTTTGCCGGAGCACGGTTAATCTCATCAGCCAACACAAAGTTTGCGAAAATTGGACCTTTACGGATTGAGAATTGTTCTTGCTTTTGATTGTAGATCATTGTTCCAATCAAATCGGCTGGTAACAAATCTGGTGTAAATTGAATACGACTAAATTTCGCATCAATACAAGTTGCCAAGGTATTAATGGCTAATGTTTTCGCTAATCCTGGAACACCTTCTAATAAAATGTGACCGTTACTTAATAAGCCAATTAACAAACGTTCAACCATGTGTTTTTGACCCACAATTACTTTGTCCATTTCAGATGTTAAAATATCTACAAATGCACTTTCACGCTGAATGCGCTCATTCAATTCTCTAATATCTACTACCATAAGTGTTTTTTTTATTACAAGCGTCACAAAGTTAGTAATGGTAAGGGTTTCGGATATTTTTGGCTTGTTAAAATATGTTAATCTAAAAGCCAAAAAATCTTTAATTTTTAGCATCGGCAATTATACCATTTATCGCTCAAACACCCCCACTTATAAGAAATACGCTGCCACTTATTCATTTGTTAAAATTAACAGATGACTCGTGACTAACTTTATGGCAACTAAAACTATTTGTTATGAAAAAACTATTACTATTGATTGGCTGTTTATCACTATTTACAGCTAATGCACAAAATGGGTTTACAACCTACACAACTAATTTAACTATTTCAGGCGCGGTGAAATTTCAAACGGCCTTTTTGGTAGATAACAGTTCTAATAAATGGACAGGGTTTAGAACGGTCACTTTAGGGACAAATGTTGCCAATGCAGGGTTGTTGAAATATGATAATTCGACATGGACGCTCTATAATAAAACATCTAGTCCAATGTTTCCTTCAAATAATGTTACTGCGCTTGCCAAAGATAATAGTGGGAATATTTGGATAGGATGTGATTCTGGCTTAGTAAAATTTGATGGTTCTGTATTTACAACCTACAGTATTGCTCAAGGACTTCCTGTTAAGATGGTAAAATGCGTTGAAGTTATAGGGAATCAAGTTTATGTCGCTACTAATTCAGGTTTGTCTCGTTTTGATGGTGTATCTTTTACAAACTATAATGTGACATCTGGTGCATTGGCAACTAATAATATAGTTAGTATAAAAGCCGAAACACCCAATCTAATTTGGCTTGGTTGTGATGATAGATTAACTGAGTTCAATATAAATGCTTCATTGACAACAACAAGTTATATTGATCATATAGGAACAGGAATTATTAATTGTATTTATATCGATTCGCAAAATAGCAAATGGTTGGGTGTAAATAATCGAGGAATTGTAAAATATGATGGAACTACTTTTCAAAATGCAACCAAGCTATATGGTATTTTCGGTTCATTGATTCCAAATGGAATTAAAGATATTGCTACTGGCCCTCATAATGGAATTATTTTTGTAAACGAAAATGGTACAACGAGTTCAGCCAATAGTAGTGGGTTAACCGAGCTTGCGCCAAACGGAGAGGTGTATCAATATTTTCATTCAAATTTATCATATTCCTTTGGTACTTTTTTAGAAAATGAAGGGTCAAATATTTTAGTGTCAGCAAATGGTCCAAATGTTCCAAAAGTATACTATAGCCTTAATCCTTCTAATAACACTATGCCATTTGGATCAATCAGTTCTAATAATTTTAAAACTTTAGATATCAATAATGTAAAAGCTGGTATCGCTAATAGAAGCGATATGCATTGGGATATTGGTGGTACTCAAAATGCTATGTATGAAGTGCCAAAAGGAAGCGCTGTCCATTCTAATTTCGCTTCTGCTTTATGGATTGGCGGTTTAGACAATGGAGGACAATTGCATGGTGGCGCACAAACTTACAGACAATCAGGTGGGTCAGGTGGAGTCAATTTTTGGCCAGGACCTTTAGATACTATTAGTGCAACCATTGATACAGCAACTTCTTTAAATTATGATAAAATTTGGAAAGTAAGTTATACCGATATTAATAATTTCATCACCGCATTTAATTCAGGTAGTGTGGTTGCAACTCCTGATATGTTAACATGGCCAGCGCATGGTTCTGGAAATAATTCCAGAAATTTAGCGCCATTTGTAGATTATAATGGAGATGGATTATATAATCCCAATGATGGAGATTATCCTAAAATTAAAGGTGATCAAACCTTATACTTTATCTATAATGATAAATTAGCAACTCATTCGAATACCTTTGCGCCGATGGGAATTGAAGTACAAGGTATGGCTTATGCTTATGGTTGCCCCGCGGTTACTAACGGTCATAATGAATTAACCTACACTACGTTTTATGATTATAAAATTATTAATCGTTCTTCAACAAACTACCATGATGTATTTGTAAGTATGTGGAGTGATGTGGATTTAGGTTATTATGGAGATGATTATATTGGAAGTAATGTGAGCGATAATTATGGTTATGCCTATAATGGGGATGGGATGGATGAAACTATTGCTGGAACTGGAGGCTACGGAAGTTACATTCCAGCTCAAGGTTTTAATATAGTAAAAGGTCCTTTAGCAAATGCAAATGATGGAATTGATAATAACAATAATGGTACAATAGATGAGATTGGAGAAGATTGTAAAATGAATAAATTCAATTATTTTAATAATTCATTACCTGGTGTTCCATGGTATACAGTAGATCCTGAAAACGGACAAGAATATTATAATTATATGACTGGTTATTGGAAAGATGGAACTCCGTTTACTTGTGGAGGCAGTGGATATGGACCAACTACTGGAGGTACTATTACTACTAATTGGGTATATCCTGGTGATCCAACAGGAACAGTATCGTCTGACCCTGCAAACACATGTGGTAATTGGATAGAACAAGGAACAGCAGGTGACAGAAGAATGATTATAAGTTCGGGCCCCTTTACTTTAAATGCAGGGCAAATGCAGGAAGTGGAGTATGCTTTTGTAACATCGTTTGATAGTTCTGGAGCAGGAGGAGCCATGTCGTTAGGGAAATTAAAAACCGATATTCAAAAAATAAATACATTTTATAATCTAGTAAACAAACCAAATTGTTTGCAAGCTATTAATGTTGGACTTACAGAAGTTGTAAAACAAAATGATTTTGCTTTATTTCCAAATCCTGCAAAATCAATCATTACTATTTCATCAACTATTATTGGTTCTGTAAAAGTAAATTATGAAATAGTAGATGTATTAGGAAAAGTAGTCATGCAAAATGAAAATACGGGTTCTGATAAATTTTCTATCAATATTAACGATTTAAATTCAGGCATTTATTTTTTAAGACTTCAGGTTAACAATAGTGTAGTGGTTAAGAAATTTGTAAAGGAGTAATTTTTTTAACATTTAAAAAGCCTTGATAATTCTATTTATCAAGGCTTTTTTGTTTTCAATTAGGCAGTTTGAGGCCCTTTTCTTATCTTTACAGGATATAAATTTTACATCATGATTGCAGAAATGAACTTATCAGCCAAAGCCCAACAGTTAATAGATTTAGAAGACAAACACGGAGCACACAATTATCATCCGTTGCCCGTTGTTTTAGAAAAAGGACTTGGTGTTCATGTTTGGGACGTGGATGGAAAACAATATTATGATTTCTTATCGGCTTACAGCGCGGTAAATCAAGGGCATTGCCACCCAAAAATTACGCAAACATTAATTGAGCAATCACAAAAATTAGCTTTAACCTCTCGTGCATTTCATAATAATGTATTGGGCGAATATGAAAAATTTATTACTGGTATTTTTGGGTATGATAAAGTATTGCCAATGAATACGGGAGCAGAAGGTGTTGAAACCGCTTTAAAATTAGCCCGCAAATGGGGTTACGAGAAAAAAGGTGTCGCTGAAAATTCTGCTAAAATTATTGTTTGTGAAGGTAACTTTCACGGAAGAACAATCTCCATTGTTTCTGCTAGTACGGATCCTGATGCTCGTCAAAATTTCGGTCCTTTTACACCTGGTTATTTAACAATTCCTTATAATAATGTATCAGCTTTGGCAGAAGCATTAAAAGATAATACAGTTGTTGGTTTCTTAGTAGAACCAATTCAGGGTGAAGCGGGTGTTTATGTTCCTAATGATGGTTACTTAAAAACTTGTTCTGAAATGTGTAAAGCAGCTAATGTCTTATTTATTGCTGATGAAGTTCAAACCGGAATTGCACGTACTGGTAAAATGTTGGCTTGCGATCATGAAGGTGTGAAGCCAGATATGCTGATTTTAGGAAAAGCCTTATCTGGTGGTATGTATCCTGTTTCTGCTGTGTTTGCAAATAACGATATTATGATGTGCATTAAACCTGGTCAGCATGGGTCAACGTATGGTGGAAATCCACTTGGTTGCAAAATTGCGATGACAGCTATGCAAGTGGTGTTAGATGAAAAATTAGCAGAAAATGCTGATGCATTAGGAGAGGTTTTAAGAACTGAATTAAGAGCCATTAAATCTGATAGAATTACAACGGTTCGTGGAAAAGGATTGTTGAATGCCATTATCATTAAAGAAAAAGATGGTATTTCTGCATGGGATGTGTGTTTGAAATTAGCAGAAAATGGATTATTAGCTAAACCAACTCATGGTGATATCATTCGTTTTGCACCACCTTTAGTGATTACTAAAGAACAGATTTTAGATTGCGCAGCGATTATCAAAAAAACAATTGAATCATATAACTAATTGTTATTTCTTTTTGATAAGCGTTTTTGGATAATGTAATTCAGGAATTTTGTTTTCAAAAATATTGGCGTAAAATTGTTTCAAATAAGGTTTTTGAATTAACACTGTTTGCATTAAAAAATAATTGTGTTCAATACCTAGTACTTCTGAAAAATCAACATAGGTTACATTTTTACAAAATTCTGGTTGCGGACTTTCCCCTAATTGTCGAGCTTTAAAAAGGATTCGAGCGCCTCTTAAGTTTCTATCTTTATCATTAATTGTTAAATAAATTTTATTCGAAAAAGATAATTTATCTAACCATATTTTATGATTTTTTTGATTCACGCAAGCGGCATTTACAATAACATTATCAAATAGATTTGAATGAATGTTTTTTAAATAATCATTTTGTAAATCATACATTAGTAATAAATTCCCCATGCTATGATTAAGTAAAGTTGTTGTTTTAAATTTTTCAGAGTGTTCAGCTTTATAGTTTTGAAAATCTTCTATAAAAGCAGCAAATGGTTTAGCAATTTTAGGAGCTTCAATGCAAGTTGTTTTTATGTTTTTACCAGGTTTTAAATATGGCTTTTCCGTTGGCCAATCAAAAAATATTTCATCTACATTGTAAAGTCTCATTAATTGAGTCGCCCTGTCTATACCCGATGTAAATGTTTTACCTAGGCCTTCTGTAAAAACAACTAAATTCATAAATTCTTTTTTAATGTTTAATAATTCTTTTAATGAATTATATGGAACTGCTATCCATTTATTATGATTAAAATACACAGCAAAGTATTTTAACGTGCCAGTGGTATCGTAATCATAATCTACAAATTCTTTGAGGGTATCATTATAATTACGTGTTGAAATCACAAATAAACATGTATCATTTTCTGTTGGATTATAGTTTTTGTTTAAACTCGTATTTGTCCAATTACAGTAAGAATAAGGAACACCAAATTTGCTGTTTTTTTGAGACAGAAGAGTGATTTGGAGGAATAGAAATAGTGTTAAAAGTGTTAGGCGCATAATTAGTTAACAATCTATTATTTTTTTTGTTTAGCTAAAGGTAATTAAGGAAAATATATTAATTTAGTTAAATAAACTAGATTAATATGGCAAACGATTTTAGCGAAAAAACTGCAGATACAGGTAATACTATTAAGTGTAAAGATTGTGGTGGAAATTTGAAATACCTCCCAGGAACTCCTTTTTTGAATTGTGAATATTGCGGTGCTAAAAATGATATTGCTTCCGAAAAATCGGCACCTGTTATAGAACATGATTTTGAAAGTTTTTTAAATGAGAAAGCTCATTTAGAAGATAAACAAGAAATTAGTACTGTGAAATGCACTAACTGTGCTGCTTCAACAACTTTAAAGCCAAATGTAACCTCGTCCAATTGTCCTTATTGCGACACGCCTTTGGTGGTTCAAAACGCCTCTACTTCTTCTATAATCAAACCTTCCCATTTATTGCCATTTAAAATTGATAGAAAAAAATCCACTCAATTATTTGTAGAGTGGGCTGGTGGCTTGTGGTTTGCACCTAGTAAAATTAAAGAATATGCTCAACATTCGGCTGAGAAATTAAATGGTATCTATATGCCTTATTGGACATATGATACTAATACTGTTTCGAGCTATACGGGCATGAGAGGAACCTATTATTATGTAACAGAAACTTATACTGATAGCCAAGGTAAATCGCAAACTCGTCAGGTTCGTAAAACAAATTGGTTTCCTGCTAGTGGAACAGTGTATAATGATTTTGATGATGTATTAATTGTTTCTTCTAAATCATTACCCGAAAAGTTAGCCAATGAATTAGAACCATGGGATTTACATGAGTTAACAGCATATAATGATAACTACTTGAGTGGATTTGTTACCGAAAGCTATCAGGTTAATTTAAAAGAAGGTTTTGAGAAAGCGAAAGATAGAATGCAGGATAAAATATACTCTGCTGTAAGAGCAGATATTGGAGGAGATGAACAGCAAGTGACCTCTGTAAATTCAATTTATAACGATATTACCTTTAAACATATTTTATTACCCGTTTGGTTAAGTTCTTATAAATACCAAGACAAAGTATATCGTTTTTTAGTGAATGCAAGAACTGGTGAGGTTCAAGGAGAGCGTCCTTACTCTGCCATTAAAATTGCTTTATTAGTAATTAGTATTGTAGCAGTTGTAGGTGTAATTATATACTTTGCAAGTCAAAAACAATAACTGATAGTATTATAATATTCTAAATAAAAAAAAGGCTTAAGAAATTAAGCCTTTTTTACTTTAGTGGGTTTAATGCCACGTTTTTTCATTTCCTTTTTAAGTCGTCTCTTATAACCTCTTTTCATTTTTTGAGTGCCCTTTTTTTCTTCTCGGGCAGCTACGGAACTGGGCTTATCTTTTTTCTTTTTTTCTAAGTAAGGATTATAAGCTTCTCTGGCTTTATGTCTTTTGGCGGATTTTCTCCACATCTTTTTACGCTCTTTGCTTTCTGTAAATTGCGCTTTTACAGGTAATTGGCCTATAAAGAATAAGAATAATACTATGGTAATGATTTTGTTCACTATACAAATAACGGCTTTATCTTAAAAAGATACTGAATAAAAAGGATAATTTACTAACAGTTTTTTCAATAATATCGTTTTGTGGTTTGTGGCTTTTAGCTTAAATTTGTTAGAATTAGAAAAGATACCATGGCTATAAAAGATTGGACAAAAGAAGAAATTTTAGAGGTGTATAACACACCCTTAATGGAATTAATATATAAAGCGGCAGAAGTTCACAAACAACATCACACGGTTGGAGAAGTTCAAGTAAGTTCATTATTATCTATCAAAACTGGTGGATGTCCTGAAGATTGTTCTTACTGCCCTCAAGCAGCTCGTTACCATACAGAAGTTAAAGTTCATAAATTAATGAGTGTTCCTGAAGTTGACGAAGCCGCTAATAATGCAAAAGCAGGTGGTGCAAGTCGCATGTGTTTAGGTGCAGCGTGGCGAGAAGTACGTGATAATAGAGATTTTGATACTGTGTTAGATATGGTGAAAACCATTAATAGCAAAGGGTTAGAAGTTTGCGCTACGCTTGGTATGGTTACTGAAGATCAAGCAAAACGTTTAGCAGAAGCTGGATTGTACGCATACAATCATAATATTGATACAAGCGAAGAGAACTACGAAAACATTATTTCTACTCGTAAATTTGATGATCGTTTAAATACAATTAATAATGTTCGTAAGGCAGGCTTAACGGTTTGTTCAGGTGGAATTATTGGTATGGGCGAAAAAATAGAAGATAGAGTAGGGATGTTATATACTTTAAGTTTGCTACGTCCTCAACCAGAATCTGTTCCAATTAATGCCTTAGTGGCTGTAGAAGGAACTCCAATGGAAGATCAACCGCCAGTGCCAATTTGGGATATGGTTCGTATGATTGCAACTGCCCGTATAGTATTGCCAAGAACTGCAGTACGTTTATCAGCAGGTCGTTTAAGTATGAGTATGGAAGGACAAGCTTTATGTTTTATGGCTGGAGCAAATTCAATTTTTGCAGGCGAAAAACTATTAACCACTCCTAATCCTTTGTATAACCAGGATATGGAAATGTTCAAGATTTTAGGATTAAACACAAAGAAAGCATTTGTTGACAAATTGAAAAAAGAGGAATTAGTTTAAAAAAATAATAATGGAAAACTTATTAGATAGAATTACGTTAAACCCTGATGTATGTCACGGTAAACCTACTATTCGTAATAAAAGATATACCGTTGATTTGATTTTAGATTTATTAAGTGCAGGACAGTCTTTCGAGTCTATTTTAGAAGAATACAATTCGTTAGAACTAGAAGACATTTATGCGTGTTTAGCTTATGCTTCAAAATTAACTCGTATTAAAACTTATTTACCAGCAGCGTGAAATTATTAATTGACGCTCAATTACCTCTATTGTTAAATACTATTCTAAATGAATTGGGACATAATTCCATTCACGTAGATAGTTTAATAAATGGGGATGAAAGCTCTGATACTGAAATTATTAATTATGCGGAAAAGCATGAATTAATTGTTGTAACCAAAGATTCTGATTTTTTTCATTCACATTCATTGCAAAATAAACCAACTAAATTATTGTTAGTTAGTACGGGTAATATTAAGAATAAGCAGCTATTAGATTTCTTTAGAAGAAATCATTTACAGTTAAGCGAGCTTTTTGAAACTGTAAATTTCATAGAAATTAATTGTAACGGGATAGCATCTCATGAATAATTTTTTATAATAAGACATGACTTCTTTTCCTCATAAATTATCTCATAAATTAATTCAGGCAAAAGAAAAGTTTCTCTTTCGTTCACTTAAAACCAAATATCCTAGTGTTGATTTTTCGAGTAACGATTATTTGGGTTTCTCTACTCAAGGATATTTACATCAAGAAATTCAATCACTCGAGCCATCAATAAAAATGGGGTCTACAGGCTCTCGTTTAATTAGTGGTAACTCTGTTTTATTTAATGAAATAGAAAAAGATATTGCAAACTTTCATGAAGCAGAAACGGCTTTGATTTTCAATTCAGGTTATGATGCTAATTTAGGATTGCTTTCAAGTGTTCCTCAAAAAGGAGATTTGATTTTGAGCGATGAACTAATTCACGCTTCGTTAATTGATGGTATTCGATTAAGCCACGCCACTTATTATAAATTTTCGCATAATGATATTGCTTCTTTATTAGATTTAGTAAAGCGACATAAAGAAACTTTTCAAGAAATTTATGTGGTTGTAGAAAGTGTGTATTCTATGGATGGCGATTGTGCGCCATTAATTGAATTAGCTAATATCTGCATGCAATATAATTTGCATTTAATAGTTGACGAAGCACATGGCATTGGTGTTTTTGGGGCGCAAGGAAAAGGATTGTGTCAGGAATTAAACATACATAATGATTGTTTTGCAAGAATTTACACATACGGAAAAGCTATGGGCTGTCATGGTGCAGCTGTTTTAGGAAGTGAAGAGTTAAAACAGTATTTAATTAATTTTTCTCGTTCCTTTATTTATACTACGGCGATGCCTGAACATAGTCTATTAGCTATTAAAGCCGCATATCATTTATTAGCAAAGACAAATGAAATTGAAAAGTTGAGAAATAATATTCACTATTTTAATAGTAAAACAAATTCTGACAATTCATTTATAAAAAGCACTAGTTCATTGCATTGCAAAGTGATTGTAGGAAACAAACAAGTTCAAGATTTAGAAGAGCGATTGTCTCAATCAAATTTTTTTGTAAAATCCATCAAAAGCCCTACGGTTAAAGAAGGACAGGAACGTATCCGTATTTGTTTACATTCTTTTAATGCTAAAGAAGAGATTGATTTGTTGCTTAGTTTGTTGAGCGCAGTTGAAGCTTAACTTTTAACCACACAAACACATCTAAATCCTAACCAAGCAGTTGGTTTTGTATATCCTGCATCTTTTCCAACTCGGCATTCTTCCAAATTATTTCTCCAACCACCGCCTTTACTAATTCCTTTTTCGTTAACCATTTCAGCAACATTGCCTAGCATATTATATAAGCCATAAAGGCTTTTTGGATATGCTTTTACTGGAATGGTAACATCAGGATATGGAGTTCCTATCGTATCAGGATGAGCGCAATTTATTTGATATTTACCCTTTTCATTCTTTCCATTATTGTTAAGTATATGTGTCGAAAATTCTGCTAGTTTTTCCCATTCAGTTTTTTTTGGTAAACGATATTCGAAATCACGGTATTGGAATTTTTTTCCTAATGTCATAAATGCTTTTACTCTTTCTGTTCTCCATTTGCAATAGGCGATAGCTTGCTCATAGCTTACGCCAACAACAGGAAATTCTTTATATGCTGGATGTCGGTAGTAATACTGCACATAAGGCTCATTATATGAATTTTTTTCTCTCCAAACTAAAGTATCTGGTAGTGTTGCTAAATGTTCTTTAGAGTTTACGCCATAAATGGCTTTGTTCCAGTATTCATATTCTTGCCATGCAAAATTGCTTATCTCTGTTTCATCAGCAAATAAAGTGTCATTTATTTGAATTGTTCCTGGTGGAATGAATGTTTTTTCTTTAGTGAAAGAAAGACACAGACAAGCCATAGCTGTTGCAGCTAGTAGTAATTTTGTCATAAGGTTTTAATTTAGTGGTTATTATATTCCAATTGCTTTTTTAAAATTCAGCATGTCTCCAGAACTCTCAGCCATTTCTGTAAGAGGAATCTTATTTTGATTTGCAGTAATTATTTCAGTGAATTTTTCTTTACTACATAAATAAACTCTTTCTTTTATGATGACACATAAACTGTATTTTTCTTTTGGATTGTAGGGCAACTGACCATATGGTAAATTATAAACTAAATTTTTTGAATGGCAGATGAGATAAATAGTATTTGGCCTCATGTGAGATTTATCATTACTAACAAAAATCGGATCCATTTTAGCACCTTTTGGTAAATTATTAGGGCAATCAGAATTGTAAATATTAAAACTGCTGATATTGAATATTCTCGTGACTTTCATGTCATTATTCATTGAGTTAAATTCCTCTAATTGTTTGGACTCTCGTTCTTTCCAAAGCCTCACTTTTTCCTTTACCAATTCATCCGAAAGATTTTTTTGTTCAGCAATATAAGCAGCTTGTTTGGCTTCAAATTCTTCTTTTAGTTTTTTCTCATCTGCCTCACGTTTGATTACTGCCGTTTTATAATCATTAAATTTACTTTCGTATGTTTTTAACGCTTTGTCGTAATCCGCACCTGTTAGGGCAGGATAAACAATTAGTTTTTCAACTCGCTCTCTTAATTTCAATGTCAATATATAATTCTTTCCTTTCACAGGACCTTCCGAAACTTCAGCACTGCTCCATGTCACATCTGCTAACTTGGAGGTATAATTTTTATTTTCGGTACCTACTTCAAAAATTGCATTTTTAAACGCTTCAAGTTCTGGAAATTCTTTATAACTAACATCTAATTCAAACTGTGGTCTTCCAGCAGTTGCTTTCGTTGGCTTTGTTGGCGTTGTAACTTTTGGTAATTGAGTTACTTTTTTAGAATACACTACTTTTTCCGCCTCTATTTTTGGTGGAATAGCATTCAGTTGTTTTTGCAAGTTTTCTGTTTTAGGCGACGCTATCGTTTCTTGAGTTACATCGGAGGTTTTGCTAGCTGAGGTTACTGAAGCTGCTTGTTTTTTTTGCCCCTTTAAAGAGTTGTCTCTGTTTTGATACACCCAATTTTTTGCAATTGTATCTAACACATACATATTATATCTATCTGCTGTATGTTCAGATTGAAACTCAACCGTAATTTGTTTTTTGGGATTAATATATACTGGTTCTCCATTTTGATAGCCCCTAATGTCAATCATACCTGCACTTTCAAAATGTGATTGAATTCCAGCGCTATCATAAGTCATAGGAATTCCACTAGCAATAATGTCAGCTTGGTTATGAAATTCTCGGTAGGTGATATCTACATCGCCAATAATGTCCTGTCCTTGTTTATTAACGAAGGCTTTTTTAGGAATAATAATTTTTGAATTGGATTTGTGTTTTAACGTTCCGCCTTGTTCGGCTTTTACTTTATAGGAAGTGTAAGGAACGTTTAGTTTGGGGATGGGAGGTGCGATAAAAGCTTTATTAAGCTTGGTATTTGGGGTATTTGTATTATTTTGTTGTGAAGTAACTATTTTATCATTATTGGTTTCTTTTGGTGGTTCTTTTTTAAATACGGAGAAATAGGTAACGGTACAAATAACGGCGACGCCTGCGATGATTGCCGAATAAGTTGCTTTTTTATTTTTTAAAAAGCTAGCATCACTTCGGGCTTTCTCGATGCTTTGCTTTTTAAATTTGTTGACCAATTCGCCAAAATCTTTGTGTGAATTAATTTCTTCGTCTGGTACCGGCTGTCTGTTAAGATTAAATTTTGTCGCCATTATTTTGATTTTTTAGTCAATGTTTTTTTTACTCGCTCTAGTATTCTATATAGTTTAACTTTTGCGTTTGTTTCTGTTAAGTTTAGTATTTCAGCAATTTCTTTAAACGCTCTCTTTTCAAAAAAACGTAATTCTATTAATTGTAATTCATCCTCAGGTAAATCTTTAATAACTGTCATTAAAATACCTTTGTATTGCTCCATGTATTCTTCTTCAACTTCTTCGCAAATATTTCTTAAGTCGCTGATATCTGCATTAACAGTTCTAAGCTTACTATTGTTTCTAAATAGTTGCATCACTTCGCTATGAGCAATACGATATAACCAGCTTGCAAAAGGCACACCTTTGTATTCGTATTTTTCAATATTGGTCAATGCTTTTAAAAACACTTGGGCTGTTAAATCAAAGGCAGTGTCCTTATCGTCCATACGTTGGTATACGTAGCCAAAAATTTGTTTGTAATATTTGTCGTACAAAGGCCCAAAATGTTCAGGGTTTTGTTTCGCAGCCTCAATGATCATTTGCTCATCAAGCAACATGTCGGCGGTATGGTGATAACGGGGTGAAAATTCCATATGAACTGCGTCTAAAAGCATTACAGGTTTATAATACAAAAGCAGTACAATAGTTACAGTGAAAAGTGAAATAAATTCCCTGTAAAACTTAAGTACCTGAAAATCAAACCTATTATTTTCAGTTTCGCTGAGTGAAAATATGTTTTAAATGGGTGAAATGCACTTTTGAATGAGTGAATGAAATTTTGGAGAGGTGAAATTTGAGGGAGAAATGTTAAAAATGAGTATAGAAATCACTCTGATGTGATTTCTATACTCAAATTACGTTCCAAAAATTGAACTAAAACAATGCTTTCGCTTTTTCTATAGCAGCACTTAAGCCTTCCAATTTACTTCCGCCAGCTTGCGCATAAAAAGGTTGACCGCCACCACCGCCATTAATTTCTTTCGCTAAATCACGAATGATATTTCCTGCGTTTAAGTTTTTGTTTTTCACTAAATTATCATCAATAATTACGGAGATACTTGGTTTACCTTTTACTTCGGCACCAATTACGCATACGCAATTTTCAATTTGGTTGCGAATTTCAAATAAGATGTTTTTAATTTCTTCAGCACTATCAAAAGTAATTTGTTCTACAATCACATTAATGCCGTTTTTCGCAATGACTTTTGATAATAACGTTTGTTTAATGCTTTGTGCTTTTTCTTTTAATAAAGATTGTAACTGCTTTTGTAAGTCATTATTCTCTTCTACTAAATTGCTTAAGCTTTTTATGACATCTTTATTATTTTTCAATAAAGCTTTCACTTCATTTAAAGTAGCCGTTTGCTCATTGAAAAACTCTTCTGCTTTAACTGAAGTAACTGCTTCAATACGACGAATACCTGCTGCTACAGCACTTTCGGAAGTAATTTTAAAATAACCAATTTGTCCAGTTGCTTTTACGTGAGTTCCACCACATAATTCGATAGAGTAATTTTTATCAAATTCAACGACGCGAACGACATCACCATATTTTTCGCCAAATAAAGCCATTGCGCCAGTTTTTTTAGCGTCATCGATGGTCATTTGTTGAATGTTACTAAAAATGTTTTCGCGAACTTTTGTATTCACAATTTTTTCAATTTGCGCTAATTCCTCATCCGTAATTTTTGAGAAGTGAGAAAAGTCAAAACGTAAATATTCTTCATTTACTAAACTTCCTTTTTGCTCCACATGTGTTCCTAAAACCTGACGTAAAGCCGCATGTAATAAGTGAGTAGCACTGTGATTATTTTCTGTGTAACTACGTTTACTTCTATTTACCTTCGCTACAAAACTAGCTTCCATGTTTTCTGGTAACTTGTCACAGAAATGAATAATCACACCGTTTTCTTTTTTTGTATCAGTGATGTTTATTTTCTCATTAATGTTTTCAATAGTTCCAGCATCACCAACTTGTCCACCACTTTCGGCGTAAAAAGGAGTTTTATCTAATACAATCTGAAACTGCTCTTTATTCTTCGCTTTTACTTTACGGTAACGGATGATATTTGCAGTACATTCCAATTCAGAATAACCAACAAATTCAGTTTCCGCAATCGTATTATCTGATGATTTTTTATTTTTCTCAATCAACATCCAATCATCTGTGTCAACTGAAGTTGCTGCTCGAGAACGATTTTTTTGTTCAGTTAATAAACGATTAAATTCTTCTTCATCAATACTTAAATCATAACCGCGAGCAATTAAAGAAGTTAAATCTAAAGGAAACCCAAAGGTATCATATAATTCAAATACAACTTTACCATCAATTACTTTCCCAGTGTGAGATGCTGTTAAATCTATACAAACTTGGTCAATACGTTTTAATCCAATTTCTAAAGTTTTGTAAAAAGAAATTTCTTCTTCTTTAATTACTTTTTCAATGAGTATTTTTTGCGTGTTTAACTCTGGGAATTGTTGCCCTAATTGATGCGCCAACGTTGGCACAATGCGGTACATGAATGGTTCTTTAATATTCAATGATTGATAACCATAACGAATAGCACGACGTAAAATACGACGAATCACATAGCCTGCGCCAGTGTTACTTGGCAATTGACCATCCGCAATAGAAAATGAAATAGTACGAATATGATCAGCAATAACACGCATGGCAATATTGATAATCAATTGTTTTTTGTGTTTGTCTTCATCTTCTGGTTTGTAACGTAAGCCACTTAATTCTTCAATTTTATTTAATAAAGGAGTAAATACATCCGTATCGTAGTTAGATTGTTTTCCTTGTAAAACACGCACTAAACGCTCAAAGCCCATACCTGTATCCACATGTTGTGCAGGTAATTTTTCCAAACTTTTATCTGCCTTACGCATAAACTCCATAAATACGTTGTTCCACACTTCAATAACTTGTGGATCATCGTTATTTACTAAAGTTGCACCATCAACTTTTGCTCTTTCTTCATCATTTCTTCCATCATAATGAATTTCGGTACATGGCCCACAAGGACCAGTATCTCCCATTTCCCAGAAGTTATCTTTTTTATTTCCTTTTAAAATTCTGCTTTCCTCCACATATAATTTCCATGTATCATAAGCTTCTTGGTCAAATGGTACATTCTCTTCTATGCTTCCTTCAAACACCGTAACATATAAACGTGATTTATCAATTTTATAGACCTCTGTCAATAATTCCCAAGCCCAAGCAATGGCGTCTTTTTTAAAATAATCGCCAAAACTCCAGTTACCAAGCATTTCAAACATGGTATGGTGATACGTGTCAACACCTACTTCTTCTAAATCGTTGTGTTTACCGCTAACGCGTAAACATTTTTGCGTATCAGCTACACGTGGAAATTTAATGGCAGCATTACCTAAAAATATATCTTTAAAAGGTGCCATACCAGAGTTAATGAACATTAACGTTGGATCGCCTTTTACTACCATTGGGGCAGAAGGAACGATTTCGTGACCTTTTGATTTAAAAAAATCTAAAAATGTTTGACGTACTTTATTTGATTCCATAGTGTTTTAAAAAGAAGTAGCGAATATACTAAAAACACTTGCATCGCAAATCACAAATTATCCACTTTTTAGCAAGATTTTGGTAATAAAATGGCTTTTATAAATCAATCATTTTGCTATATTTGCTAGCCTTTTCAGGAACATGTCAAAAGTTAAATATAAGTTCAATACCAAATCGCTGACCTACGAAAAAGTAAAGATTACTTTTAAGCAGCGTTTATTGCAAGTACTGTCGTATTTGGCAATTGGAACTGTATTTGCTACCATAACGATGTTAATTGCTTACCGTTTTATTGATTCTCCAAAAGAAAAACAATTGCGTAGAGAGGCAGAAGTGATGCAATTGCAGTATAATTTGTTGAATCAAAAAATGAATCAAGTTCAAACGGTATTAAATGATTTACAAGACCGAGATGATAATATTTACCGTGTTATTTTTGAAGCAGAACCTATTCCAACGTCTATCCGTAAAGCAGGTTTTGGAGGCAGCGATCGTTACAAAGACTTGGAAGGATATGATAATTCAGAGTTGATGAAAGAGGCAACAGAACGTTTGGATAGAATCACCAAACAATTATATATTCAATCCAAATCTTTTGATGAAGTAGTGAAAATGGCGAAAGGCAAAGAGAAATTAATTGCTTCTATTCCTGCTATTATGCCTTTGAATAATAAAAATTTAAAACATGCTCCAAGCGGTTATGGCTGGAGAACACATCCTATTTATAAAACACAAGAGTTTCACCCAGGAATGGATTTTACAGCAGAGCAAGGAACACCAATTTATGCTACCGGTGATGGAGTAGTGGAGGTGGCTGATGCTTCTGCTCAAGGATATGGAAATCATGTGGTGATTAATCATGGATTTGGGCATCAAACACTTTACGGACATATGAGTAAGATGGCTACTAAACCTGGCGTTAAAGTAAAACGTGGCGATTTAATTGGTTATGTTGGAAGTACGGGCTTAAGTACTGGTCCGCATGTGCATTACGAAGTAATTAAGAATGGTGAAAAAGTAAATCCAATCAATTTTTATTATAACGATCTTTCTCCTGAAGAGTACCAAATTATGTTAGAGTTGTCTTCCAAATCAACCCAATCATTCGATTAATGAATATCTCTTCTGTTTTATATACTACAAGTAACGCATACGTTGGTAATAGTGCGGCTGGTTTTGGCAATTCGGTGCGAACCGCCATTCTCTTAAGATTATTGCGGGGCAAATGGAGGTTGGCGAATTGCCTTGATTTTTTGTTTCTTTTTCATCAAGGAAAAAGAAAAACAGAAAATAATAAAATCACGGTTCAACTATAGAATTATGAATAGTAGTACATACAAAATCGGATTTTATACCGCCATTTCATTAGTCATTGCTAATATGATTGGTACGGGAGTTTTTACAAGTCTTGGTTTTCAATTATTTGATATTCATTCGGTATTCAGTATTCTAGTTTTATGGTTATTGGGTGGTATCATTTCTTTTTGTGGAGCATTGGTTTATGGCGAATTAGGAGTTGCTATTCCAAGAAGTGGGGGCGAGTATGTTTATTTATCCAAGTTAATACATCCAAGTATTGGCTTTATGTCGGGCTGGGTTTCTTCTACGGTTGGTTTCGCTGCACCAGTGGCATTAGCATCGATGGCATTGGGAACTTACGTTCATAAAATTATACCAGAAATTAATATTACAGCTTGTGCTTTAACGGTTGTTGCAATTATAAGCTTAGTTCATGCCATGCATTTAAAAGTTGGAAGCGGTGTTCAAAAAACATTAACCGTTTTAAAAGTTACCGTTATTGTGTGTTTTATTTTAGCTGGATTATTTCATACACCAGGCCATGAAATTAGTATTGCTCCGCAACCTACATCTTTGAATGAAATTTTTAGCGCGGGCTTTTGGGTGTCTTTAATTTATGTGTCATATGCCTATAGTGGTTGGAATGCAGCTTCGTATTTAGCAGGTGATATGCAAAATCCTCAGAAAAATTTACCAAAAGCATTATTGTTGGGTACTTTTATAGTGACAGTTATTTATGTGTTATTGAATTTTGTGTTTTTGTATAGCGCTCCTATGACCGAATTAACAGGTGTTTTGGAAATTGGTCATGTGAGTGCGGCTCATATTTTTGGAGAAACGATTGGAAAGATGATGAGTATTATTATTGCTTTTTTATTATTATCATCTATCAGTGCTATGATTATGGCGGGGCCACGCATCATTAAATCGATGGGCGAAGATTTACCCATGTTATCTGTTTTAGCAAAAACAAATAAACATCATGTGCCTTACATGGCAGTGATTACACAATCTTGTATTACGGTGGTACTAATTTTAACAGCTCAATTTGAAGAAGTATTAACCTTTGTGGGATTTAGTTTAAGCATCTTTACTTTTTTAACGGTGAGCAGTGTGTTTATTTTAAGAGCTAAAAAATTAAATACGGAAGGCTATAAAACTTGGGGCTATCCTGTAACACCTATTTTGTTTTTATTATTAAATGCATTCACTATTTATTTTGTGTTTAAACAAAAACCAACAGAGTCTTTATTAGGTTTATTAAACGTAGCTATTGGAGGATTGATTTATTTTATAGGAAAAAAAGTATCAGAAAAAAAACAAGCAAACGAATTATGTTGAAGAAAATAAGTGTATTAACGGCTGTTTTAATGACAGTATTTGGTTGTACCCCAACTGCTGAAAATCAAACAGGAGAGTTGAAAAAAGATACGGCTACACCACTTATAGTGGAAGTTAAAGAATTAAAGGATTCTATTAAGGAAGCAAATGAAGTGACTTTGCCTTTAAATGACACCTTAAATGCGATTGCCAATATTATGTCGGGAATGACTGATACAAGTTCAGTTTATAAATTCGTGCAGTCATCTTCTGACTTTAAAGCTTTCAGTAAAAACTTTGACAAGCGATGGAAAACATACGATTCAACTCGCTTAACGAACTTAAGAACGTTTAAATTAAATGAAATTGAAAAAGTGGTGAAACCACAAACTACTTTGTTTTACCCTTTTTCTGGGCCAGATATTTTACATGCTCAAACATTTTTTCCTGAAGCTGATAAGTACGTGATGATTGGTTTGGAGCCAGTAGGAAGCTTGCCAAAGTTTAAGAAAGAGGAAACGGATTCATTAGAATCTTATTTTCAAAAAGTAAATGTGTCGTTGAATGCGATTTTGAAATTCAGTTTCTTTAGAACTCAAAGCATGAAAAATGATTTAAAGAATGAAGAGGTAGATGGAACGTTGCACTTATTATTTTTGTTTTTAAAACGTACAGGTAATCAGTTTTGTTCTGCAAAACCTGTAACGGTGGATAGTTCTGGAACTATTGTATTTGTAAATTCATTTGACGCGTTAAAGAAATTAAAAACAAATACACGAGGCGTTGAAATTCAGTTTAACGACGTAAATAATCAGCCTAAAACTTTGTATTATTTTTCTTTAAATGCAGCTGATGGAGGTTTGAAATCTAACAAAGGATTTATGGCATATTTAAAAGCAATGGGAACGGTTAACACCTATTTGAAAGGAGCATCTTACCTAATGCACAAAGATTATTTTTCGTTGGTGCGTAAAGTTATTTTAAATCAAAGCGAACATGTGATACAAGATGATAGTGGTATAGCATTTCATTATTTTTTAGATGATAACAGTAAATGGAATTATTCGTTCTTTGGTCAGTATTTAAAGCCGATTCCTATGTTTGCAGAGTTCTATCAAAAAGATTTAGATTCTTTGTATAAAAAACAAGGAGCTAAACCTATTGGATTTGGGATTGGATATAATTTTAAAGACAAGAACAGTAATTTTATGATTGCTACTAAGCAACATTAATTACTGTTGCTTTACCCAAAGTTTTAAATCGCCATTAAAAGCATCTTTTATTTTCGTGTAGGAATTAGGCACTTCAAAGTTGTTGCCATGATAGGTAACTAATTTAGTTCCTACTTTGGCTTTGTCTAACTGATTATCTGTATATTTTAAGAATACCTGATATAATTCAGCTTTCAACTTTACTTCATCATTTAAACGTTTCGTTTTTTCTAAATTCTCATAAAAAGGATTAAAGATGTAAAAGCCATCGTAATCCGAAAAATTAATATCCAAGATATTTGCATTTAATAGAGTCACATTACTTAATTGGTAATGTTTGGTAATGTGTTTGCCAACTTGAACTAAACTTTTACGGTATTCTACACCATAAAAATGAGCATCTACATGACTTGCCGCAGCTATGCAAAATTTGCCAACACCAGAACCAATATCTAAAATACGTTTTTCGTTATTTTCTGTCAGCCATTCCGCAGCTTGTTTGGCAACTTCAATAGGCGTGAAATATAATCGTGCGGCGAATTTTAAGTAACCTGGTAATAATTCATTAAAACGAGTATCTGTTAATTCATTTATGATTTGATTTTCACTTTCCATTTTATAGGACAATAGTATTGATTTTACATTTCAGTATTTTGATAAGTTATTAAATTTTATGCTCAGTACTAGGTTTTTCTATTCATTGACCAACCCCTTTATTCTTAATAATAACTATATTTATAGCAAGAAAAATCATTATGAAAAAGTTAGATAATTCAATAGGTAAACTGTTTTTCGGATTGTTATTTCTATTTGTTTTTAGCAGTGTGTTCAGTCAAGTTGATTTTTCTTTTGATTCTATTCGTCTTAAAAAGCCAATTCTGAAAACTGTTTTTGATAAACATAAGAAATACAGATTACAAATTATTTACACGCAGATTAAACGAGATACAAACGGAAAACCGTCTTTTAAAAATTATACGTATCAATTAGATTCCTCTAATTATTTTTATTGTGCTAGTTTAGTAAAATTACCTTGTTCTATTTTTGCTTTGGAAAAAGCAAAAAAAATACGTGTTTATAGTAATACTATTATGTTTACTGATAGTGCTAATACCTGCCAACGTTCTGTGCGAAAAGACACGACCTCCATTAGCGGTTATCCAAGTATTGGTCAATACATCAAACGTATGGCTTTAGTGAGTGATAATGTAGCTTATGGTCGCATTTATGAGTTTTTAGGAGTAGATTATATTCATAATCGATTAGCTGATTTAGGATATAAAAATATGAGAATTGTTCATCGCTTTGATGGTAGCTGCAAGGGGACTGACAATACAACAACTAATCCTGTTTTTTTCTGCGATAATAATTTAAAATCGATTGTTTCTGTTCCAATGCAAGAAGCTCAAAGCATTTATAAACATCCATTGGGACAAGTAAAAGTTGGTAAAGCTTATCTCAATACCAATAATAAAAAAGTAAAAGAACCTAAGGATTTTACGAACATGAATTATATTCCTTTAGAAAATATTCACTCTATGTTGCAACGATTAATTTTTAACGATTATTTGCCAAAAGAGCAACGTTATGATATGATAGATGATGACAGGCAATTTTTAATAGAGCAGTTAACTCTATATCCTCGCCAAAGTAAACATCCTACTTACAATTATAAAACTTATTACGATAGCTATAAAAAGTATTTTATGTTTGGTGATAGTAAGAAACCCATTACAAGTGATAATATTAAAATTACTAATATCGTTGGCCAGTCTTATGGCTTTATGGTAGATTGTGCTTATATCCAAAACAAAAAAGAAAACGTTGAGTTTATGTTAAGTGCTGTTATTTATACCAACGAAGATGAAATTTTAAATGATGGCAAGTATGAATACAATACCATTGCTTTACCTTTTTTAGCAGAGTTAGGTAGACAGATATATGCGTTTGAGCTTAAAAAAAAATAGCCCGCAGATTTCGCAGAAAAATACAGATATATAGATGATTAATATTATAGTTTAATAGAAATAAAATCCGCGAGAATCTATGAGATCTGCGGGAAACAAATAATGAGTAATAGCATTGAAAGAATAAAACACTTAAAAGAACTCCTTCTCATAGAGCGTGAAGAAGATTACTATCAATATAAAGAACAGTTTTTAAGAGCGAGCATCGAGCAACGTAAAAAAAACGGTGTTACTTGGTTTCCTATCCAGATATTATCCGATGAATTAGGTTATGCTGATTATTTGCATATAGAGGTAGAACGAACTAATCAATTAGATACACCGCACCGCTTTAGTGCTGGTAAAAATGTGAGTTTATTTTCAAATAAAAATCCTGATGAACAATTAGAGATTACAGGCACAATTAAACAATCGGGTAAAAACAAAATGAAGATTATACTTCATACAGATGAATTACCAGATTGGTGTTATGATGGCCGTTTGGGAATTAATATCCAATTTGATGATAATAGTTACATCGAAATGCAAAAAGCATTAGATGAAGTAATTGGTGCCAGAAATAATAGAGTAGCAGAGCTAAGAGAAATTATTGAAGGGAATGAATTGCCCACTTTTGAAAAAATAGACGATAGCATTGTTGTTCCTCAATTAAATATTTCACAAAATAAAGCAGTACGACATATTTTATCAGCTAACGATATAGCAGTAGTTCATGGTCCTCCTGGCACAGGTAAAACAACTACCATTGTGCAAGCTATTCGGTTGGTGTTACAAACCGAAAAGCAAGTACTAGTTTGTGCACCAACTAATACCGCTGTAGATTTATTAACTGAAAAATTGATAGAGCAGGGGGTAAACGTATTACGTGTTGGTCACCCAGCAAGAGTATCGGAAGATTTATTGAAGACTACTATTGACGGGCAAATTCAAACTCATATCAATTATAAAGATATTAAGAGTTTACGTAAAACTGCCGAAGAGTATTTTAAAATGGCTTCTAAGTTTAAGCGTACTTTTGGCAAAGAGGATGCGAAACAACGTGCTTTATTTTATTCGGAAGCTAGAAATTGTATTAAAGAATCTCGATTGTTAGAGGACTATATTGTAGATTCGTTATTTGAAAATGCACAGGTTATTTGTTGCACGCCGGTTACATCCACCAACAAAGCTTTAGCTAAGAAAAAATTTGAGACGTTGTTTTTTGACGAAGCATCTCAAGCCTTAGAAGCTATTTCGTGGATTCCTTTGTTAAAATGTAAACGCGTTATTTTTAGTGGGGATCATTTTCAGTTACCACCAGTTGTAAAGAGTGTGAAAGCTAAGCAAGAGGGCTTAGATAAAACCATGCTGGATAGTTGCATTAAGCACGATACTATTTCGAGTTTGCTAACAAGGCAGTATCGTATGCACCAGCATATTATGGCTTTTAGTAATGCTTATTTTTATAATAATGAATTAGAAGCTGATGCAACGGTAAAGGATACTCTGCTTTCTTTAAATGAAGATATCGACATTCTTCATGTGCCCATAGAATTAATTGATACAGCAGGCTGTAGTTTTGATGAATCACAAAATCCAGAAACCTTAAGCTTATCTAACAAAGGCGAAGCTGATTTATTGTTTAAACATTTAGATTTACTGTTGCAACAATATAATTTTGCTGGAGAAACACAGAAAATAGATGTCGGAATTATTTCGCCTTATAAAGAACAGATTGAACTATTAAAAGAAAAGCTAGTTGATTTTGATTATTCTGCTTATCAAGTAAATGAATTAGATGTAAAGACGATTGATGGATTTCAGGGAGAAGAACGCGATGTTATTTATATTTCATTAGTACGTAGTAATCTCAATTCAGAAATTGGATTTTTATCAGATATTCGAAGAATGAATGTCGCATTAACACGTGCTAAAAAGAAATTAGTGGTTATTATGGATACAGCCACTATTGGTAATCACCCATTTTATAAATCTTTTATTGAGTATTGCGAGAAAAATAGTTTTTATAAATCAGCTTGGGAATTTAGTTACGAGGCTTAGTTTTTATTATTGGGGCGTGCCGGCGCAAAAGTACAAGCGCCGTCAGGCTTTCCGCTCCAATCTTTTTGTAAAGGAACACAAAAAGGATTTTCTCTGCAATCCTTCACGCAGAAGGTAACTTAAATATAGTGTAGAAAATTATTTGCATGAGGGATAGAACGAAAAGCCTTTTGCGAAATGTAATGTAGTAAAAGCTTGCAGTGATAGCCCGACCTCGCTGCCTCTTTGCGGGGTCATGCCCAAATTTGTAAGAGGAAATATAACCTAATTCTGATACCCGAAATTCTTCAAATTAGAATCGTTACTTCTCCAGTCTTTAGCAACTTTCACAAACAATTCTAAAAATATTTTCTTGCCAAAAAAAGTTTCCGCATCTATGCGAGCACGGGTACCAACCTTTTTTAAAGCTTCGCCTTTATGGCCAATAATAATACCTTTTTGACTATCACGTTCTACAATAATATCCGCTTGTATTTTTAAAATAGATTCTTCGTCTTTAAATGAATTAACAACTACTTCTACACTATAAGGAATTTCTTTTTTGTATTGTAATAATATCTTTTCTCTGATAATTTCAGAAACGAAAAACTTTTCGGGTTTATCCGTTAAAGTATCTTTATCATAAAACGCCTCACCAACTGGTAAAAGTTGAGTGATGCGATACATTACGTTTTCTAAATTGAATTTTTTTAATGCTGAAATTGGAAGAATCTCAGCATTTGGTAATTTCTCTTTCCACTCAGCCATTTTAGTGTCTAAAACTTCTTGAGTAGCCATGTCTATTTTATTTAATAATAATAAAACAGGAGTACTTGTGTTTTTTAATTTCTCTAAATATTTTTCGTCTAAAACAATATCTTCATAGATATCAACGATTAATAAAAATACATCAGCATCGCTAAAAGCAGATACAACAAACTCCATCATTTTTTCTTGAAGTTTGTAGTTTGGTTTTAAAATACCTGGAGTATCAGAGAATACAATTTGATAATCGTCGCCACTAACAATACCCATAATACGGTGACGTGTAGTTTGTGCTTTTGATGTAATAATACTTAGCTTTTCGCCAACTAATACATTCATTAAAGTTGATTTACCAACGTTAGGGCAACCAATGATGCTTACAAAGCCTGATTTATGTGGATTTTGTGACAAATTATTATAATTTTTACTTAGACAAATATAGTTTTTTTTGCTGAGATATGAATTTTGTGATTAGCTCCGCAGATTACAAAAAAGGGGCTTTACGAATGAAAACCTATTCGCTAGCGCGAATCGAGTTTTTGTATTTTAAATCTCCGCCTGAAAGCAAAGTTTTCGACTCGATGTAAAATACAAAAACCCATCAGTGTAACTGATGGGTTTCCAATGTAGCGGGAGAGTGATTCGAACACCCGACCTTTGGGTTATGAGCCCAACGAGCTACCCCTGCTCTATCCCGCAATATGTTTGTTTTTAAAGAACTTTTTAATCTAAGAAAGTAACAATTGTTATTTTCGGGTGCAAAGATAGGTTTTATTTCCTTTTACACAAATAAATCTTAAGATATTACATAAAGCCTTGATAACACTAGCTCTTAACTCGAAAAAGCCCTAAGCTTTATTACCATCTTCTTAAAAAAATAGAGAATTTGCAGCGTCGAAAATTTTATTCTATAGGTCGTTTATATGTTTTTCTTTTATACAACCAATAAAAATAATATATTAAAAAAGGGAGCCAACCTAGGAAATAAAAATAAATAGCCGTTTTCATTCTTTAATTCTTTTCGAAACCCGAACTTGAACCATCCCAAACATCAGGTAATCCAATACTAAGTTGTGTATCTGTATGATTTAATATTTTTCTATCATGAAGTTTAAATGTACTTAGGTTAAATTTACTTGGGAAATCCTTAATAAATTTAATGTATTTACCATCTTTTAAAAGTCTACCATGCTCAATTTTTTTGCCATCCTTGTATAATTTATATCGTCCGCGTTCTTTAAGGTCGAGTTTTATATCTTTACTACCGTGGTCGGACCAGCCACCAGACCAATGCCAGGTTCCTGCTAAATTTTCATATTCACCAGTGAGTTTTGTTTTCTTACAATTGGTTAAAAATCCTATCATTAAAGCTATAATGACAAGTCTTGTGAGTTTAGTTTTCATAGTCATTTAACTACTTTTTTCTTAGATTATTGTGAGGATGTTTACTATGCTTTTATTTTTGGATGTCCTATGGTTTTCAAATAATCCCAGGCATCTTTATTAAAATCAAATATGATGGGTTTTCCTGTATCTTCAAAATGATTTAAATTCTCGTAAGGTAAAATATAAATCTGTGCTCCGTAAAATGAATTCTCTAAATCTGATTCATTTATAAAACCAATATTTTTATTCGAACTCTTTAGTCTTATTTCTTTAATGTCTTTGAATAAAAATGTTTTTGCGCTAAATAATCTTTTCTCAGAAATGGATTCTTCTGTAAGGATAATTTTGTCAAATATACCAAAGTTGATGATGAGTAAAATTGGTAATTGAGAAAAAGGAAACCAATACCATTTTTTAGTAGTGAATAATAGGTATAGTAAAATAAGCATCACCGTTACAGACAATATCAATTGCAAAACTAGTTCCCAACTTTTTATTTTTCTCTTTTTTAATATCAATTTATTTTATTTGAATAAGTTCAGTATTTGCTATAATATCTTTCAAAGCATTATACAATGTATCTAAATCTTTTTGAGAATTAAATACTTGTACACTATATCGTAAATATACATCTGAACCATGTCGCATCACAGGGATTTCTATTTTGTAAGCCTCAAATAAATTGCGTTGCAAAGTTTCAGGTTCTGTTGTATGAATAGGAATACTGAACATCTGCCCTAAAAATATATCGTTTATTGGACATAGAGGTTTTGTTCCTAGCAGGTCGCAAAAACGTTGGGCATTAGCTTGTAATAGTTTTCTGCAATTAGTGGTTTGCATTTCCCAATGATTAGTATTCATAAACTCAATAGCTTTAGGCACTGTTAAAAAAGCTGTGAAGTCTCTTGTGCCTTGTAATTGATGATAATCTAAAAATTGTGAATGTGAAGGCATGGCACTTTCATAACCCCAACTGATAACTAATGGATCTGTCCAATGTTGATGTTGTTTGCTCACATATAAAAAAGCGCAACCTTTAGGTGTCATCATCCATTTATGACAAGCGCCTGTATAAATATCCGCCTTTAGTTCAGAAAGATTTAAAGGGATGTGTCCAGGCACATGAGCTCCATCAACAATAGTTAATAAACCTTTTTGTTTGGCAATGTCGCATATTTCTTTTACAGGTAATATTAACGCCGTGCTACTGGTTATTTGACTAATAAAAATGGCCTTGGTGTTTTTAGTAAGGCCTTTAAAAAAATCTTCTACAAATGCTTCTTTTGTTGTTAAAGGTAAATTAATAGGTTGACGAATATACTTAACGCCTGTTTGTTTGCAATAGTAATTCCATGATTTATCCATTGCGCCATATTCTAAATCAGTCGTTAAAATTTCATCACCTGCGTTTAATTTCAAGCTTTTGGTAATGATGCTCATGGCATATGATGGATTTGGCGTATAAACCAAATCATCTGAATCACAGTGAATATATTTAGCAAGCGCTTCTCTGGATTTTTTTAAGTATTTGAATCCGTCTACTGTTATAAATTGCACAGGCTCTGATTCCATTTCTAATTGCCATTTTTGTAGATCCTCAAAAATAGGTTTTGGACAAGCTCCGAAAGAACCAAAGTTTAAATAGGTAATTTTTGGATTAATTAGAAATTGTGAGGATAAATCTTGTAGTTGTGTCATTGTACTTAATTATTTTTATGATTCTTTTCATAGCCGCCCTGAGCGGAGTCGAAAGGTTATAAGATTCCTTTTGGAACAACTCTCATTACTTTTGCTTTGATGTTTTTCTTTAAGGTGGATTTTGAATCAGGATTAAATGTTAAGGTTGTTTCCCAAGCATTTTCGGGCTTTACTTCAATGAGCATTTCTTGTTGAACTTCCGAGGAAATTTTTTCGGAATGAATAACGGTAAAACATTCTGTATTTAAGTTAGCGCTTCGCGGGTCCAAGTTAAATGTTCCTATCACAGTTATTTTTCCATCAATCACCATTGATTTTGCATGTAAACCAAATATGGGAGTATGATTCATTTTCTTTTGCAAAGCACCAGTCATTATTTCAAAACGAATTGCTGCATCTGGTTTAAATTCAAAAATTCTTACTCCAGTTTTTAATAGTGCTTCTCGGTCTCTTTGGTAACCACTAAATGCCTGAAGATTATCGGTAGAAGCAAGACTATTAGTCAAAATTTTTATTTTCACACCACGTTTTACGGCTTCTTTAAATAATTGTTTGCCTACTTCAGTTGTAATTAAATAAGGTGATTGAATGATAATGGAATCTTTTGCTTGAGACACTAATTTAATTAATTGGAACGTGCTAATGCCTCCACCAGCTAATCCTTTTGATCCGTCATTTTTACCAGGGAGATCAGATATAAATTCCACATTATCTACCCATTGTAATTTTCCGGTAGATTGAATCATATCAAACGTCTCAGGAATATGTTTTATTTTTTCTCGCACTTGAGGCCAAAAGTTGTTTGAGTCGCAGGCATACTGATGTAAATTATCAAAACGATTTGTTTCTGTATAATTATATTGAGTGGTGTCGATTAATGATTTTACATTAACTACATAACTGCTATTCCAAAATAATTCAAATGATTCTTGTATCTGTTTAGTGACGCCACCAATTAGCAATACATCTCTATCTCTAAAGTTGTATTCGTGATCGTAATCAAAATATTCATCAGCAATATTTCTACCACCTGTTATTACCACTTTTCCATCAACGGTGTAGGTTTTATTGTGCATTCTTTGGTTAGCACCTCTAAAGTTAGTTGCAAAATTACCGAGTTTATCACCAATTGTTTTACCTACATTAGTTCCAGGATTATAAATTTTGATAGAGATATTTTCGTGCGAATCTAGTGTCAGTAATTTTTGTTCATCAGCTTCCACCATAATGTCATCCACCAAAATCCGAACTTTCACACCCCGATCTGCAGCTCTTACTAAATAATCTGCGGCTATTAACCCTACATTATCTGCTGTAAAAATAAAATACTGAATATCAATGCTATGTTCAGCATATTCACTTAGCCAAGCCCGTGCAACCATCGATCCATCTCCGTCTTCTAAAACATAAACTCCTGTTTTATGAATCATCGAATCAGCCAGGGGGTTTAGTTTTTGACTTAAACTCACACTTGTATCTCTGTGAATTGAAGTGCAAAAATCAGTAGTTTTTATCATGGAGTCCTTATGATTTTCGCCCTTGGAGGAACAAGACGCAAATAAAGTCAAGGAAAAGATAATGATTAGTAATTTATACATAAATGGAATCAATGAAAATAATGATAAATAAAACTAATAAAATCTTTGTAATTTATTGAAAAAGAAGTTCTAAGCCTTTTTTTAACAATGGGTAAATATTTGTAAATTTTAGGTAATTTTAAAACAAAAGCGACACTAATACTAACTATGAAATAGTCATGTTTTAAAAAGAGCAATAAACAATACAGATAACATGATTATACCACAAGACAATAAAATGAAATTATAATCAACATATGAAAAAACAATTTTTTACTATTCTATTTAGCGTTCTTTTTTATGCAATTATACAAGGTCAGACGCCAGTGCCTGCTCCCGATTGGTCATTAAAAGTAAGTAGTAATGTTGAGAAAGACGGACGAGCCCTTCCAGGTGCTACTGTTATATTATATAGAGGATCTGCATTAGTTACGCAAGTGCAAAGTGATGCGAATGGTGATTTTCAAATAAATATTCCGCCCAATGGCGATTATATCATTGCTATTTCTTATGCTGGTTGTAACACAAAAAAGTTTTCTGTTTCAACAATGGGTGTTCCACCTGAGACTACAAAAGGTAATATTAAGGATGAAGTTGAAATTAGTGGAGGAGTAACCATGTCGAAACCTTTACCTGGTATTAATTACTCTTTATTCAATCAACCATTATTGCGTATTATGTACATGGCAAATAAAAAAGTGTTTGCAGATGATGCCTATTACACTAGTCAAATGGTAGCTTCTTTTTCAGATATTAGACAACAGGAAACAGATTTATTGGCAAAATATGCAGCAGCCTTAAAAAATGGAGACGTTGCTTTCAGTAAAAAAAATTGTGAGTTAGCTAAGACTAATTATGCAACGGCAAATAGCTTATTGCCAGATGAAGTAATACCAAAAGAAAAATTATTAGCAGCAGAAAAATGTGTAAAAGAAAAAGAGAACGAAACTAATAAGGCAGCTCAAGAGAAGGCAGCGGCGGAAGCGGCGGCAAAAGCAGCGGCTGATAAAGCGGCGGCTGATAAGGCTGCAGCAGATAAAGCAGCACAGGAAAAAGCAGCACAGGAAAAAGCAGCAAAAGAACAAGAAGCGGCAAAGAAAGCAGAAGATGCAAGATTGGCAGCTGAAAAAGCAGCACAAGAGAAAGCAGCAGCTGAAAAATTAGCAAAAGAACAAGAAGCAGCAAAGAAAGCAGAAGAAGCAAGATTGGCAGCTGAAAAAGCAGCAGCAGAGAAAGCAGCTCAAGAGAAGTTAGCAAAGGAAAAAGCAGCAGCTGAAAAATTAGCGAAAGAACAAGAAGCGGCAAAGAAAGCAGAAGATGCAAGATTGGCAGCAGAGAAAGCAGCAGCAGATAAAGCCGCTCAAGAAAAACTAGCACAGGAAAAAGCAGCAGCAGAGAAAGCAGCACAAGAGAAAGCAGCAGCTGAAAAATTAGCAAAAGAACAAGAAGCAGCAAAGAAAGCAGAAGAAGCAAGATTGGCAGCTGAAAAAGCAGCAGCAGAGAA
>Ga0247843_1001088_pt1 | contig 58743 bp, 68 predicted proteins | sample LaCruzMarch2017__FD_192420 | JGI IMG/M metagenome (GOLD analysis project Ga0247843, IMG submission 192420) | Freshwater microbial communities from meromictic Lake La Cruz, Castile-La Mancha, Spain - LaCruzMarch2017_8m | ecosystem: Environmental > Aquatic > Freshwater > Lake | place: Spain...
AATTAGAAATAGATCGAGATGTAGGAGGATCTCGAAATATACTAATAAAGAACTTAAAAATATAATCCTTAGCAATAAGGCCCTACGCTAGGGGAAATATAGTTTTCACTATATTTAGTAAAGCGGAGTGTACAATACGATGAATTCTAATCAATCTATAAGAAGTTATTGTTTTGATGATGTTGTAGTAAGAAATTGTTCTTATTCTACAGATAAACATTATATTGGAAGCATGTGTTTTGATTCAAATAATTGGAAATTTAGACTATGGATGTACTAGATATTTTATAACTTATAAATAAGTTATAAAATATTTTTCAGCTTAATTTCTCCCATAGTCTACCATATCTTATTATATCCATTTTATTAATTTTAAATATAGGAGATTCGTTTGATAAAGAGGTTATATGTGGTAATTGTTTAAAAACCATATCAACATTATTTTTATTTATATGTCCAGTTTCATCCAAAGTATAATATCCTAAAACATACGCTACAGGATTTTTATAACCTGGTTTATTTACTTTATTTATACTATCAATTATATGATTTCTTGTATAATTGGTAACAAAATAAATTTCTTTTTCCAAAAGTTTTCCAAATACAGCATCAACTAAAGTATAAAATTGTTCTGTAGAATTTTTATCTTTAAATTTAATAGTTCTCAAAACATTAATAAAAACATCTCCTGGAGTAGTTCTTAAATGAGCATTAATTTCTGCTTCCATATTATAGTGTTCTTCATCATAATCCATTTTATTAATTATAAATAAAATTTAAATATCTTTTATTTTGGAATTTCAGTAGTAGTAGACTGTTTTTGTTTTATTTTATTTTGTAGAATATCTATTTGTTCATCGAATTCTTTATTTATTTTTTCTTCTTCAAGTTCCTGTTTCTTTTTTAAAATTAAATTAGTAAGAAAATGTGGATATGAATTTACAATATTATTATAAGATTTTGAACATCCATAAAGATTATTTTGTAAATAATATTTTGAATTGATATCGTGAGTATCGATATCATAAATTTTAATTTTCCCATCTTTTGTGTACGGATCCGAATATTTATAATTACTTGTTAAAGAATTATTATACATATCACATGTTTTTTTTAAAGTAGAGTATGACATTATTATTTATTATTATTAAGAAATTATTGTTATTAAAATAAGTTTTAAAAATAAATTTATATAGATATAAATGAGTAATAATCGATATATAGAATTTAGTTCAACATACAGAAACAGAAATATTTGGCCTTTATCTTCAGAATTTGAAATTCCTATATCTCAAAGTGGAAGAAATAATGAAACTGATGCTGTCGATCCAGTGAGCGATTCAATGCCTATTTTTGCGTGGACATCTAATAATTTATTAGTAGGAGTTGTTCCAAGTAGTATAATTCCTACAGCAGGAACTGCAACTGTAGTAAGTCCTGGAGGTGTTGATAGACTTGGTTATAGTTCTGATACAAGTACTTTTATTATTGTTACCAGTGAAGAACCACAACAATTAAAAAATTATTATGCAGGATTAATTATAAATGATGATAATATAAATAACTCTGCTATAAGAAGAATTTTGTTTTCATTATATTTGGGTTTAGACAGTTCTGGTTTATATAGAACACAAATCACTTTATTAGGAGGATTTTCAGATACTTTTACTTTTGGAGATAATATTTTTATTCATGATCCAACAGATTTTACAGATCCAAACACTCCATTAATTTGGATTCCAACTGGACCATATCAAGAAAATGCTTTTAATGGTCATATTTTATATAATGAAACTATTAATCAATATAGACCTATTTTAAATTATGATAATGCTGTAAATATGTTAACTTTAGATACAAGCGGAAATAGTACATCTACTGATTCTAGTGGACCCATTATAGTTGGTGGTGCTGGTAATTGGAATACCACAGATAATTTTTCTATTAGAAAACAAGCTCCGGTATTTTATCCTATTTTAGGAAATCCTACAAATCCTTTAACTGTTGTTTCAAGTACTGCAAATACTGTAACAGTTAATTGTTTACCTGGATTATCGGAAACTAAAGATTATTATAAAAATTATTTTTTAAGAATACAACCTTATTCCGGAGGTGTTAGTATTTACAATTGGAATCCAACACCTTCAAATAATAAAGGTTATAGAATTATATCTTCTTACAGAATACCAGAAGATACAACTTTACCTTGTACTGGTATAGGGTTTAAATTATCTCCTGGATTATTTTCTACTCCTGTAGTAAATACTCCTTTAGAATTATTACCATTTTCATATGATAATTTTAATCCATTTGTATATACTGGTTCTCTAGTGTCACAACAAGAAATGGTTTGTTATGAACTACAATTAACAAGTTTAACATTACCAAATGCAGTTTTAAAAACTGGGTACGGTGGAAGAATAGCTTTTTATCCATTTGTTTATGTTCAAATATCAAATGTTTCTGCAACAGGATCTGGTTTAAGAAATATAATATATTCGAATAATCCTAATAGCACTAATGCAATATTTAGAGCACCTATTTATGATGTTCAAAATCCTTTAAGTACTCCTTTTGTAAGAATTGATGCATCTGGTATGACTCAAACAATAAAATTTAAACCAAATGATAATTTATATTTTAGAGTAACTTTGCCAAATGGAGATAGTTTTGATACAGTTTTAGATGAATATTTTTCTCCATCTGCACCTAATCCTCTAGGACAGGTGACTGCTTTATTTAGTTTTAGAAGAGTTTAAAAATATTTTAAAAATAAATTATATAGATATAAATGAGTAGTATTAGATATTTAGAATTTAGTTCATTATATAGAAATAGATATATTTGGCCTTTAGCTTCAGAATTTGAAATTCCAATTGCACAAAGTGGAAGAAATAATGAAATTGATGCTATAGATCCTGTAAGTAATTCAATGCCTATTTTTGCATGGACATCTAATAATTTAGTTATTGGTGGTTCATCTCAAACAATAGGTGCTCCAACTATAGTAGATAATACATTTCCTATACAATATAGTACAGATAGTACTGTATTCGTTATTAGTACGACTTTACAATTACAACAATTAAAAAATTATTATAGAGGTTTAATAGTTACCGATACATCAGGTATTAATAATGTTTATAGAAGAATTGCAGAATATAAATATTTAGGATCTTATATAAGCGGTGGTAATACATATTATAGAGCTCAAATAATTACATTTAATCCATTTGCAGATGACTTTATTCCTGGTAATACTTTAGTAATAGAGGACCCAACAGATTTTGCAGATCCAAATTTTCCTTTAATATGGGTACCAGTAGGACCTATTCAAGAAAATGCTTTTAACGGATGTATTTTATATAATGAAACTATTAATCAATATAGACCTATTTTATCGTATGAAACTATCACAAATATATTAACTTTAGATACAAGTGGAAGTAGTATATCTACTGATTCTAGTGGACCCATTACAGTTGGTGGTGCTGGTAATTGGAATACTACAGATAATTTTTCTATTAGAAAACAAGTTCCAGTATTTTATCCTATTCTAGGAAATCCTACAAATCCTTTAACTGTTGTTTCAACCACTGTAAATACTATAACAGTTAATTGTTTACCTGGATTATCGGAAACTAAAGATTATTATAAAAATTATTTTTTAAGAATACAACCTTATTCTGGAGGTGTTAGTATTTATAATTGGAATCCAGTACCTTCAAATAATAAAGGCTATAGAATTATATCGTCTTACAGAATACCGGAAGATATAACTTTGCCATGTACTGGTATAGTATTTAAATTATATCCATCATTATCAACAATACCAGGTATAAATACACCTTTAGAAATATTACCATTTTCATATGATAACTTTAATCCATTTGTATATACAGGTTCTCTAGTATCACAACAAGAAATGGTTTGTTATGAGGTTAGATTAACTCATATAACAATGCCAAATAATACACTAATAACTGGAAATGGTGGTAGAGCATCTAACTATCCATATATGTATGTTGTTTTATCGAATGTTTCATCTGCAAGTAGTAGATTAAAAAATATAATATATTCAAATAATCCTAATGCTGTAAGTGCAATATTTAGAGTGCAGATATATGATATACAAAGTCCATTGAGTACGCCTTTTGTACGTATAAGTGGAGATTCTGTACCTCAAATAATAAAATTTAAACCAAATGATAATCTGTATTTTAGGTTAACATTGCCTAATGGTGAATTATTCCAAACTATATTAGTAGAAAAATTTTCACCCTCAGCACCAAATCCTTTAGCTCAAATAACTGCTTTATTTAGTTTTAAAAGAATAGATTAAATAAATTTAAAATTAAAATTGAAAAATTAGTTTATAATATTAAAATAAATATTATAAATGATTAATATTATACTTGCTGTAGATTCTAATAATGGAATAGGATGTGGAGGAGTTCTTCCATGGAACATTCCTGAGGAACTTAAGATTTTTAAACAAAAAACTTTAGATTCGATAGTTATTGTTGGACGTAAAACTCTTGAAAAAATTCCAAAATTAAAAGATAGAACTATATATTGTATTTCTAATAAAATTAATACTCGAACAGACAACGATTTTATTTATTTATTTCAGAATATAGAAGAAGCTGTACGACAAGCTAAAAATTTATCAAAAATATCCGGAAAAGAAATATTTGTTATAGGAGGTAATCAAATATATGATTATTTTTTTAAGAATTATAAAGACGAACTTATAGTTCATATTTCTTTTATTAAAAATTATTTTACATGTGATACTTTTTTTAATCCAAATAATTTAAAAGATTTTTATATTACAAAAGAAGATGAATATGAACTTTTTACACATTATGAAATGAAATATCAAAAATATGGAGAAAGACAATATATAAATCTTATTAAAGATATTATCGAAAATGGAGAAAGACGTAAAACTCGTAATGCGGAAACTTTTTCGGATTTTTGTAAACATTTGAAGTTTGATTTAAGAGACGGTTTCCATCTTTTGACAACAAAAAAGATGTTTTTAAAAGGTATTATTGAAGAACTTTTGTTTTTTATAAGAGGGGATACACAAAGTAAAAAATTAGAAGAAAAAGGAATAAATATTTGGAAAGGTAATACAAACAGAGAATTTTTAGATTCTAATGGTTTTAAAGAACGAGAAGAAGGAGAGATGGGACCAATGTATGGTTATCAATGGAGACGTTTTAACTCGATTTCTAGTGAAAATGAAAAATATGATTTGCAAAATAGTAAATATATAGATTTTATTTATAAATCATATCATAAAGATCAGGCGTCTTATCAAAGTGGAAAAGTTACATCTATCGATTTTAACATAGATCAATTAAAATTTGTAATTAATGAAATTAAAACAAATCCATCTTCAAGAAGAATTTTAATGACATCTTTTAATCCATCACAAGTAAAACATGGAGTTTTATGGCCATGTCATTCTATAACAATCCAATTCTATGTACAAGATGGATATTTGGATATGTTTTGTTATAATCGTAGTTCTGATATAGGTTTAGGTTTACCTTTTAACATTGCGAGTTCATCTTTACTTTTAATTATAATTGCAAAATTAACAAATCTGATTCCAAGATATTTTAATTTGAGTTTAGGAGATGCTCATATTTACTCAAATCATGTAAAACCTTTAGTTGAACAAATTCAAAGAATTCCTTATGCATCACCAAAAATTATATTACCAGAATTCAAAACTTTAGAAGAAGTAGAAAACCTTAGTTCTGTTGATTTTAAATTGATAGAATATAAAAATTATCCAACAATTAAAATGGATATGATAGCTTAAAATCAAATATTTACATAATATATATAATTAGACTAACTAAATATTATTTTTTAATATAATCCGTTTATTTTTAAATATTATTTTTCTTAACCTAATAATCAGGTTAAGAAAAATTTTATATCGTAAATTTACATCACATTGATACTAAAAATTAATAAAAATTTTATAAATAAAAATATATAATAAAATGAAAAAAGAAAATAAAATTTCATTTTATGTTCTAATGCCAACTATGAGCAAATTATTTCCATTGATTATATCATCAGATGATATAGAATATAACAAAGATGTCGAAGTAGAAATTTTTGATAAAAATGAAAGTTATTATACAGTATTACACCTAGGGGATTTAAATAGTATTTTTATTACGAAAATACACGAAATTACAAAAGTTTCAGATATTAATATTTTATCTACTATTGTTGTAATAAAAAAATCATATAAATGGATAAATAAAAAATTAAAGGTACTATATTTTGAATATACTATAAATGAAGATATAAATTGTGAATATTTTGTTTCATATGATGCAACTAAAAATGAATTATTGTACACTCCGAAAACATTAAAAGATATATTTTAACCTAGTATCTATTTTTCATTTTAATAAATTTGCTTAATACTTAATTTAATGCTTATTATTACCATTGTTTATAACTTTACATATAACATTTATATATGTATCAGAACACGTTGAACTTAGTTTTGACAAATTTAAAATATAAAAATTATCCAACAATTAAAAATGAATATGATAGCTTAAAATATATTAAATTTTTATAGTTGTTTTTAACTATAAAAATTTAGATATTATCCAGGTAAATATTAGTCCCACAATAAAACTTGCAATTATTATAACCCATAATGGTATAGGAAAACTTACTATTTCAGTTGTAGGTATTGGTGGTTGGGTTTCTTCACCTCCTTTTACTTTTTCTGTTTCAGGTGGTGTTGTAGGAATAGTTTCTATTTCATCTGGACTTATTGGTGAAAATGTATATGGATTTATTGGTATAAATGTATATGGCCAACTCATTTTTATTTAAATAAAAAAATTTATTTACAATATTTTAAATATAATTCTGGAATAGGTTTGGAAAAACCTAATCTATTTAAATTTTGTATTGCCTCTGCTGCAGCTTTTTGTTCTGAATCTGGTTTTTTAGCCGCTACTCCTGTACCTAATAATTGTGTTGTGCCTCCATAAATTCTATAGATCTTAAATGTTGTTAGTTTTTCTTCTTTATTGAATTCCTTTTTTTGCGTTCCAATCTTATCTTTAAAATAATCAAAAATTTCTTTAAGACGTGTTATTGGATCGTATAGATCTTCATATTTTAAAGATATAGTCATTGAATCAAAAATACTTGATAATATGTCATAGACTATTGCGTATCCAACACCTTGTCTAATTTTATTATCAAGTATAAATGCAGTTGCACCTATAAAAGCCTCTAAAGTATCTTCGATAAGGTCTTTTTTTTCTCTCATTCTTTCTTCTTCTGTTGCTGTTATAAAAGGCCAAAAACCTAAATTATCTCCTATTGAAAAGAATGATGCTCTAGCACCATAATTTATTTTTAAACGAGCGACTATTTTAACTGCTTCCGGACATTGTAATTGTGGAAATCGTCTATACATGTACCAGATTATAAATGATCCTGCTAAAACATCTCCAAGTTGTTCGTATACTTCATAATTATTATCTGGATTTGCAGTATTTGAAGTAAAAACATCATTATATATTTTTAAACTTTCGTCATCCATTAAAAGTTTAATATAATGATCTTTAAGTTTTCCTCTTTTTAACAAGCTTAAAATAAGTTCTTTAAAATCTTCACCCCTTGATCCATAGTAAATTGTATATTCATTATTCGTCATAATATTAGGATTAAAATATGCCATACCCTTGTTTTATTTATAAAAGTCTTTTAAAATTTCATTTTTTTATTAATATTTTAAGTATAAATAAATAAATTGATTTTTTAATTTAATTTTCCATTTAAAATAAATGGAACCCAATAATAACGAAGATTTTATTGATTATCAAGAACCTCAAATTGATGATTCGTTTAATAGAATAGTTCATGATATATTTACAAATTCTTTATCTATAGAAAATCAAAATAACTTTAATTATATTTCTTCATTCCTTAATACATATTCAAATATTTTTCTTGAAGAATTTCAAGAAGAACAAGAACAAGTAGTTGAAGAATTTCAAGAACAAGAACAAGAACAATATAATTTTAATTTATTTAATTTATTTAATCCATTTTTTCCATTAACGGATATTATTGATCCTATCGAGACTATACTACAAGAAAGTTTTGAAATAAATCAACAAAATAGTGGGTTAGAAAAAACAAACCATATTATAACGATAAATTCCCAAAGATATTCTTATTTGGCTGATAATATTAAATCTGAAAATAAAAGTTGTTCTATATGTATTGTTGATTTTGAAAATGATGATATGATTTCTATTACAAATTGTAATCATATTTATCATACAGACTGTATAAAAGAATGGGGAAAATATAAAACTGAATGTCCTATATGTAGAGAACCTTTAGAATAAAAAGTTTTTAATTTATTTTATTATATAATAAAGTATGAGTATATTTGAAAAATTTAAAAATCTAGTTAAAAAAGATCTGTACTTACCATTTATGATTGCAAGTTTTATTTTTATAATGATGGTTGGAATGTTTCATATATGTACTAAAAAAACTGGTACATGGTCTAAATACTTTTTTGTACCAGATGCTGGTTATCAATCGTTAGATACACCAAAAAGAAAAAAAGATAGTAGTGGAGAACTTGAATGTAGACGAGTATTAGAACAAATTTTTAAAGTACCTTTTGGTAAAGCAAGACCAAATTTTTTATCAAATCCGGTAACAGGTGGCAATTTTAATTTAGAACTAGATTGTTACAATCCAGAATTGAATTTAGCGGTTGAATACAACGGTCAACAACATTATAAATTTATACCGTTCTTTCATAAAAATAAAGAAGCATTCCAAAATCAAAAATATAGAGATGAATTAAAAAGAAGAATGTGTAAAGAAAATATGATCACTTTAATTGAAATACCTTATACTGTTAAAACTGAAAATATTAAAAAAAATTTAATACAAGAACTTTTTAAAAGAGGATATATTGTTAGTTGATATAAATTTCAAGATAAAATCTTTAGATTAATTTTAAAGTTATAATAACTTTAAAATTATAGACATCATGTTAACCTTGAAAATAAAGATTCTAAAACCCGATGTTTTAAATCTTCAAGGATGTAAAAGTGTTTTAAAGTCATAATATTAAAATATAAAATGTCGTCAGTATTAGATAATCCATCATTTTATATTTCTATTTTTTCATCCATATGTTTTGTAACAAGTGAGATATTACCATTTTTACCTGTAAAAGGTAATGGAATAATCCATGCAATTTTAGAATGTTTAAGTAGTTATAATAAAAATAAAGAAACAACCGAAAATCCAATCAACAATGATATTGAAAATAAGTTAGATCAAGTTCTAGAAAAACTAGACAAAATACACGGTGAAATTTAAAAACAATTCATTCAAGTGTTTGTAAACTAATTGAACATCTGAATACTATTTGTTGAAAAAATTAATTGTCGGTTTTAGAATTCTCAAAAAATTCTTCGGGAATCCAAGGATCATAAAAAGAAAAAATGTCATCTTGTGGTTCGATTTCAGAAATTCTATCGTAATCTACCAAAGGAGGTATTTCATCGTCTATTAAATCTGGCATTTCATCATAATCTATCAAAGGATGCATTTCATCGTCTATTAAATCTGGCATTTCATCATAATCTATCAAAGGCGGCATTTCATCATCTATTAAATAAAAAGATTCATTATCATATTCATATTCATATTCTTCAATAATATTATTAAAATTAATAGGTGCGCACATATTTTGATTTTATTAGTATGATTGTATAAATTTTCAATTTTAATATAGAGATGTTAATTACGTTTTAATTTTAAAGTTATTAACTATTTAAAAATAAAAATTTTAATATAAATAAGATGTTTAATATAAATAAGATTTTAAGAAATAATTTTTCAACAAAAGTATTTCGCCCTCTAATTTTTTTTAATCTAGAAAGAAGAAATTCTGTACGAGAATGGAAAGAAATAGATAAAAACACTTTAAAATTAAGATGTTATGATTGTTTATATGTTCATACTTTAGGTGATGAAAATAAACCTATTGGTATAGATCCTGATGGTGGTCCTTTTATTAAGGTAGGACAAACTGTTAATGTAAATGGAAATAAATATGAAATAAGTGAAATAGGTTCTACAAAAAATATAGAAGTTATAGATATAAATTTTAAAGTAAAACCATTAGAATAATTTTAAAGTTACATTAACTTTAAAATTCTATATACGGGGCAGAAGGTAATTCATATTGAATATACTCAGTTGATTTTTTATATTCTGTTGATATAAATAGTACATTAGTTAAATTTGTCATTTCATATTCTAAAATATCTATCCTTTTTTGCAATCTAAATGTTTTTTCATACATATAATAAAATAGTGCACAAGATAAAAGAAATGTGTACATTTATTTCATTAAACAAATTTTTTATTTTATTTTGTAAATTATGTTTTTTAAACTTTTAATTACGTTATGACATTTTATTACTTAATTTGTTTATCAAATATTTGAAAATAATAAATATTTGAAGGTTTCCAATCGTCTTTCAATTTTGATAAATTTTCTTCTATAGTATAAGATAGTATCTTATTTTTTTAATAATCTCTTTATGTTTGACTAAAATCTTACATATTTTATCTAAATATTTTTGACATGTATAAATATCTTCTGTCATATCTAATAAAAAAATATAATAATCTAAAATATATAGTAAAAATTTATTTCTAAAATAAAAAGTATCATTACGTGTAAGTGGTTTATTGTGTTTAAGTTTTATTTTACAAATAGGACAAAATATCTCACCATAAATACTTAAATCGATATATGAATTATTCCGTTCTATTTCACCTATAATTTTAAAATTTTTATTTATATATTCGTAAAAGCATTTTTTATGAGCATAACATCTACATGTATTACACACTCTTTCTGATGTTTCTTCTAAACAAATAAAACACGACTCTTTATCTTCCATAATTATACTTATAATATTTTTTTAAATATTAATTCACTTTTTAATTTTAAAATTAAAATTAAAAATATATTTAAGTATTTATTAATATTCTGAATTAATATTTTCTTTTCTAGATCCTTTTTTTCTATCTTCTTGTTTATTTTTTATAGCATTTCTAAGTCTTAAGGATGGTGGAATAATATCATTTTTTTCTTTTTCTTTATCTTTTTTAGATCCCTTTCTTTTATGTTTTGGACTATCATCAGATGAAGAAGAGCTAACACTTTCATTATCAGTATCTTCGTCCGAAGAACTATCGGAATCAGAACCAGAATCCGATCTTAAATCTTCCTCATCTATATCTTCGTTGTCGATAAATTCATCAATACCACCATATGCTAATAAATCATTTACCTTACGTATTTTCTTCTTATTTTTATCTTTTCTATTAAATCCAAAATCAATTCTTTTTAAAACACCATCAAATTTGCGATGAAACGATGTTGCATTTAAATCTAACTTAGACATTTCTTTTGCAGTTTGAGCAGAAACATGATGTTCTAAATCAAGATCGAATGTATTATATTCATCTAAAATATACCATTCGACATCTTCTAATTGTCTTTGTAAATGAGATAAATTTTCTTCATTTCCTTCTACTTTAATAAAATAATACCAAGATTCAAATTCTTCTCCAGAAGTTTCCATCAAAACTGCATAATTTACAGAAGTCTCACTTGTTGAGACTACAGGAGATAGAGCAGTAACACTTTCTTCAGCTTTAGATAATAAGATTTCTTCCATTTTATTGAATAAAATTGTAGTTTTTAAATTGATTTATTCTTCTTCAATATTTTCATCTTCTTCTAAAGAAAATATTTCTACATTATCATCAATATATTCAATGTTATAAGGATTTTTTGATTTATTGTAAAAGAAAGAAATTAAACCTATATCTACAGGTGTTAATTTAACTCTATTTGCATGTATTGCTAAAAAATTTGCGTTACGAAGTATATTTACTGTATATTGTTCTATGAAATATTGTAAAACTATAAATATATCTTTACTTAATTTAACATCTTCAGAACTATTTTCTTTAAAAATTTGTCTAGCAAATTGTTCAAAAGATGATTTTGCAAAAATTAAAGTATCACTAAATTTTTGTTGCTTTTTTATATTACGTATAGCTACTGTACCAGAATGATATCTTCTATTTATTTTTGTATTATTATGTTTTAAAGGGGCTTTGATTGTTTTTATTAGTAAAGAAGAATGAATAAATGGTACAACTCCTCCTCCTAAAAAGTTAATATTAAGTTTATAAAATAGATTATTTAATTCTTCATCACATCTGACTGCAAGTTCTAAATCACGTATATTTATCCTTACTCTTTTTGACTCTTTACATAAAATATTTGAAATATCTAGAATTTCAAAACATAGATATTCAAGTACTGCAGCAAGATATATTGGTGCAGTACTTGAAACCATTATCTTTATAAAACCAAATTTTCTTAAAAATTTCTCTATGAGCGATGGGGGAAATATTATTTCAGCCTTATTTTGTTTTCCACAAATATTTTCCTTTTTGTTTATTTCGAAATTATATTTTGCTTTTTCACCTTCTATAATAGAGTTGTTTAATAATTCTCCATTTAATATAAATTTTAATGCATTCATAATTTCTTTATATGATACGGTTTTCTTTTTTGATAATTGAATTAAGTTTATAACTAGAGAAGAAATATGTTTTACAATTAAACATAATACACTGTTTAACTGCTGTTTAGCATTAGAAGTAATTTCACTTGTATGAGAAATCTGTTTAAGAACTTTAATAATATATATTTCAAAAAAATGTGATGTCTTTTTCTTTATAATTTTTTGTTCATTCATTTGAAAAATAATAAACAATCTTTTAAATAAATTTAAAGCTATATTTTTATTTTAAAAGCATGGAAAAATTATCTAAACCTTCTATAAATAGATTAGCAAAACGTGCCGGTATTAAAAGCATTTCTGAAGATTGTTATGATACAATTAGAAACCTTATTGGTATGGAATTAAATAATATAATTAAAAATATACTTATAGTCAACGAACAAAATAATACTAAAACTATTATGGTTAAAAATGTATATGATGCATTACATTTAATGAATTATAATACCGCATTATCTGATGATCTAAATACTAATTCATGTTTAAAATAATTTTTAATCATTAATAATGATTAAAAATTTAAATTAGAAAATTTAAGGAAATGCAGTTACATTAACAGTTGCTTGAGCATCAGTTAAACTTGTATTATACTGAGAACCCATATTAACATTTCCCAGAACGTTATATCGGGGAGCAAATGCCTGTCTAACAGAACTATTAGGATTTGCAAAATCTTGTTTCAAATTAGAACCTCCAATAGTTGTTTTAACATTACCTGATGAAGAATAAACAAGATTAGCAAGTTGTTGAGATGTAGTATTATCAATTCCTCCCATAACGTTCATAGCTCCTTGTTGTAAGTACTGACCTGGTTGTGTTGCTTGACTTGGTACAAACCAACCACTATTTGATAATGGAGCTATTGGCAAATCACCTCTAATAAGATCTCCTAAACCTTGAGAATTTGCAGGTTTAATATTAGCGTACATTAATCTATCAGCAATAATCACATTATCAGGATTACCAGTTGTTGGATCTATAACAGTCATATCACCAAGAGGTAACGCTGCATGAGATGCTTTCATAGTTCCGCCTGCTTTTCCAGAATATAATTCTCCTCTAACCTCTTCATAATTACCTTGACTATAATCAGGAGCCATTAAAGGAGCTCCACCACGATACGATAAAGTTTGTCCTCCTGCACCGCAACTATCTGGTGTATAATTTTCTTTAATAACTTTATCAGCATATCCTAAAGGATTTTCAGGTACTGCAAGATGTTCTCTACTAGGTAAATTATAAGTTATATTAGCACCATAATCTCCAGGAAACATTCTAGGAGCAAGATTAGCTTGAAAATTTTGTGGTACAGTATAAAAACCTGCCCCAGGTCTCATACCCATTCCTTTATTTACAACAATACTTGCACCCTGTTGAACTGAAGAGGATCTTCCTTGAGAATCTGTAGCAATAACATTTGGAACAGTATTATATTGAAGTCCCCACGCGGGTGTCATATTTTCTTTAATTTCATCTTTTTTGGCTTGAATCGAATTAAATGCGTAAACTGAAGCAAGTAAACCTGCTACGGATATTAAGATTTTACTATCAATCATTTTATTTATTTCCTAGAAAGAAAAAGAAAAAATATAAAAAAAAATATTAACAAATTATTTAAAAGATAAAAATTTTATTTTTATTATCTAAAACAATAAATAACGTACTATATATATCAAAAATAGATATTACCTAATTCATAATTATAATACGAGATAGTCTTATTTAATTTTTATTTAAAAATTTTATTATATATATTAAGAGTTTCTTGTGGTATAGAATTTATATTTTTAATATTAGAATTGTAAATATCGTGCGAATATTTCTTTATAGTAGTATAATATGTATTATAAAGTTTTAATTTGATAGTATCGATATTTAGAATACTATTTAAATAATCATTTTTTTTATATTTTTCTTTTATAATTGTATTAGAACATAATAAAATATATTCAACCATATCCTTGTATTCACTTATATCATTATATTCATAATTTTGTTTTAACTTCATATATACAGTTTCTGGTTTTAGAAAAAAATCTTCATTAAAATCAGAAAAGTAATTATATTCTTTCGGTAAAATTTTTATATTTTTATATTTTTTAGATTTTATATTAAACAAAAACTCTATACTATTAATAAGTTCAGTGTCATTATGTTTAAAAGTTTTATAAATATTAAAACATAATCTAATATTCCAAAGTAGATATTGTGATATAATTTCATCTTTTGATTCAAAAGATGTTAACTGTTCTTTTAAACTTAGTAAAATGTTTTTAAATGTATATTCTCTTTCTTTATTATTTTTAGATAAAATATAATCAAAAACTTGTATTGAATCTGCTTTAAAAAATAAATTATTATAATGATTCGTTTTTTCAATACTATATTTATGTCTTATATTTTTACATATATAGTTATAAAATTCTAAGGATGTTTTCATTTCTAAATCTCCTTTATTTTCAACTATTAAATTAGAATATTTTTTAGCATTATGTAAGAATGATTTCAATTCTTTTATATTTGTAAATTGTTCTTTATGATAATCTGAATTTGAAATAAAATTTGAAAGTTTTAGTATCATATTTAAATCATATTTTGTTAATTTCTTTTCAGTAATGATTTGATATAATGATGTTATTAAAAGAGTCAAGACGTCTGTACATGTGCTAAATTTAAACATATTTATAAAGCCATAATGAATATTTTCATGTACAATATGAGATTTTCCATAATCTATAATCACTGGAATTGTATTTGTCTTTATTTTTAAAACCTTTTCGTGATCTATAATATATTCAACGTAAATGGGATTTCGCACTTTTTGTATAATTATATTCCATGGTGTAAGATCATTATGCACAAATAAAAATTTCTTTTGAGCTATATGTAATACTAAACATATTTGTAATAATATAAAAACAAATTCATCTATATTAAACTGTTCACTTGTAATATATTCTTGTAATGTTAAACCATGAATATATTCATTTACAAGAGTTATTTCATTATTTTCTTCTATAAAATTAAAAGTATATGCAAAGTTTGGTATTTCTTTTAAAAGTTCGTTAATACATGTATTACCTATAAATGATTCATGAATATGTTCTTTAATTTTATTTGTATCTGTAGTTCTTTTTAGAGCGAATTTCATACCTAAAAAATCATATTTTTCTATAACTCCTAATTTATTATTAAATATTTCTTTTACAAAAGATAAATAGTTTTTAAGATTATCAAAAGTATTTAGGGTGTATTGTATTCCTTTTAATAATCCATAACATCTTGAAACGCAAGGTAATAACGAATTTTTATTAAATTTTTTAGTAGTATTGGGATATGTTTTTAAATTCTTTAAAAATTCATATTCATTTTGATATTGTATTTCCAAAGGTTTATTAAAATTATAAAAATAATTTCCACAGTGTTTTTTAAGATCAACTAATGTTTTTTGCATAAAATCAAATATACTATTTTTAGATAAATACGTATTATAAAAATCTTTTGCATTTGAAACTATTTTTTTACATTCATCATCATTCAATCTACACCATTCAATTTTTTCTATTAGATCAGATAAATCCTCTTTGACTGGAATATAATGTTTAAAAGGTATTAACATATCAGTATACCATATTTTCCATTCATTTTTAACTAATAATATAACTGAATTCATATTTAATTCATAAGATAAACGAAATGCAGATACATGACCATCTATATGTATTATATATTTATAATTAGATTGTTCTTCTGGTGTTAATTTTTTAACTAATCCAAATGGAAGTTTATTAACGTCTATAGTTTGTAAATATTCATTGTTTATAAATTTTCTCGGTCTAACATTCCATCTAGTAATACCTGCATCTAAACATGGATCTTTTGTTTTATTAATTTCGTTTTGTAAGTATGACATGTGGGCAACTTTTAATCTTTGATTTGTTTGTATATCAATACCATATCCAGTTGAACTTCCTCTAAATACAGCAATAGATTTTTTAGAATTCCAGTCATTATTAAAATTATATTTTAAATTAATATGAGATTTTGGAAAATATTTTTTATCATTTAATTGTACTCTTGCCCAATCCTCGTGAGTAGGAATTAAAATATCTGCAAAATTATCCGAATTACACATTGATAATATAGGAACATATTTTTCATATTTATGTGATACTAATTTTTGGTCTTTAGAATTCCATAAATGATAGTAAGGTTCTGTACCATCTTTTGTTAGTAAAGGAAAATCTCTTCTATTTATAAAGAATTCTATATCAGGTAAATTTCTATTTAAACACAATTCTTCTAACATATTTTTAATACAAGAAATATTTGTATCACTTTCTTTTATAGGATATTCATATCGTACTAAATAATTATTACCGTACCAACTATTAATAAAATCATTTACATTATTTTTATTAAAAGATCTATCCTCTATAGTGCTTATATAATTAAAAAAATCATAAAAACTTTTATATTTAGGATCAACTTTTATATTATGACTCCACTCATTAACAAAATTAACATTTGAAAAAGGTAAAAATACTTTAAGTTCATTATTAACTATTTTAACAAATATACCTTTCTTAAATTTATTAAATAAATAACGAAATGTTTCTAACACATTTATAGCTTCTAAATTCTTATATTTATTCCAATATTCAATATCTAGTTTATTAAAAATATTTGATTCAAGAGATATATCTTTATTGGATACATTAAGATTTTTATCATATCTGTAATGTTGAAATTGTTCTTCATCTCCTACCGTAAAATGTGTTTGATTAAAATTTCTATAACGCATATTTGTCTGCTGTTTGATTTTATGTTCATTTAAACAATCTTCAATAGAATTATAATAATCTGGCTTAGATTGGAAATGCGATGTTGTAGTAGTCATTTATATATCAATCTAATATAATATTTTTTTGTTTATAAATTCGTTTTAAATTTATAAATATATAAATAAATGAGTTATGATCCTCGTGTGTTCGCATTACTTTTATTATTTGTTCTTTTGATTGATTTACCAATGGTTATATTTGTATTTAAACCTTTAATTTGGAATAAAGTTATAAATGATATTCAAGGTTTTCAAGAAAATGATAATAAAATAAATACTATTATTGGTTTTATTTTAGCGTATATATTAATTCCATTAGGTTTATTTTTATTTGCATTTCCATTAGTGAATAAAGATAATTGGTTTTGGTCTTCTTTATTCTTTGGTTTCATGTGGGGAGTAATTACATATGGTATATTTGATTTTACAAATTTGGTATTATTTAAAAAATATCCTATAGGTGTCGCGTTTTTAGATACAGCATGGGGTGGAATTATGTCAGCAATAGTTTTACTTATAACATATTCTATTTATATTCACATCTAAAGTTACATTATAAAATTTTCTTAACCTAATTTTTTGGTTTAAAAAAATTATTAATTTAATTTTTGAATCTTAATTTTAGTTATTTCTTTTTCATTTTTTCCAGAATTAAATAATTCATCTAAAAAGGCTTTTGGATTTTCAATACCATATTGCTCAATCACTTGTAAATAGCTTTCTTCTTTGCTTTTCTTATTTTTTGCAAAATGTTTAACTTTTTTATCTAAAATTAGTGCATTACCTTCACATTTAAAACCTATTTCATCTCTCGAAACAAGATAATTAGCTATTTCATTATTAATATCCTTTGCTTCTTTTCTAAGTTTTGATAATTCCTTGGATAATCTGGATATTTCTCTATTTATTTCTGATAACGCTCGTACTTTTGCTTGAATTGACATTTTAATAATGTATATAATATCTTTAAATTTATTTAAAATAAAAATTCGTGTATATTATAAAAATGAGTAAATATAATATTCTGAGATGGGATGCTATTCTAGCAATGAATGGTATGAATAAATTACCTATGATTTATATACAACCTGATATATCATTTTTAGAATTTATTAAAAATAATAATTATATTGTTCAAGTTAAAATAGACGGTACGAGATCTATTTATGATGGAAAAATAATTTCAGGAACTGTATCTAAGGGAGGTTTTATACCAGATTTTTATAATTATAATGATTTGTATGTTATAATTTTAGAATGTGAATGGTTTGGATATCCTGATTTTTTAGGTACAGCACAATTTTATGGTTTAAATGGTGTTTAAAAAATAAAAATTTTAATTAAAATTAAAATAAAAAATAAAACTATAAAAACAATATAATTTTTATAAAAAAAGTTAATAATTGTAGAATCGATTCCGTGCCAAGAATTTCCATCATATCTTATTAAATATGCTTGTGTATTTCTTGCAGGTTTAGGAATACTTATATCACAGTTGTTAATATATTTTGCATTTATAATATAAATATATTTCTTTTTAAGACTATAGTTTTCATATGCAAAATCAAGTAGTAATGGACCTGTACTATTCATTATTGTAAGATGTTTAGACATAGAAGTAAAATTACAATTCAAAATTAATTGATGCCATACTTTTTTCCAAAAAGGATTTTTTGGTATTGAAATCATGAAATCATTTGTAATCATATCCGAATTTGGAGAACGGTATAATATACATTTCTTATTTTTATACTTGTTTAATAGATGAGTTATTTTTTTAAAAGGTTCTAAATCAATATCACAATATATACCTCCATATTTATATAATATAAAATATCTTATAGCATCTGCTTTTTGTATTGGATATTCATAGTTATCATATATAGTTAGAAACCAATCAAAATGATTCTTTATCAGATCTCTTGAATTTTTTTTATTCCAGAGTATATAAGTATAATTAGGATGCAATATTTTCCATGTATCAATGCGTTTTTGAATATCAGATGGTATATTTATATCCCAGAAACCAAAACATTGGTGTATTATTTTTGGAAAGTTTTCTTTCATTTAAATATTAAATGAAGTATTTTAAATACCTTTAATTATTTTTTATTCCAAGAAATAAAAAATAAACTTTGTTTGTAAAATAAAATGTTATTATAAATAAATGTCCGTGATACCAACTTTTTATTTATCATCTAGAAAAGAAAATCCAAAGGCAGATATTAAACTTACGATCAAAGATATTAATGAATTTATTAATATAGACCTTGATTCCGATATGGAATTATCATTAGTTTTAAATGAAATAAAGTATATTTTGAAATTAACTTTAAAATTTAATATAAATGAACAAGAACCTATTATAGATGTCAATTATAATTTAATAGAACAAGAAGATTGTTTATTATCTTTTATGAATGGTATGAAAAATAAAATAGGAAATATTATTGAAGAAAAAAATAAAAAAGTAGAAGAATTAGAATCCATTACGAAATTAAAAAATAAAAGATTAAAAGAATTTATGGAACTTGAAGAAAATATAAACAAAATGCAACTTGAAAAAGATTTATTATTAAAAGAGAAACTTAAACAGGAAGAAGATTTAAAAATCTTTATTCATAATCAACAAGTCATGTATAAGGTTGAACAAAATGTTTTATTAAAAGAACTGGTAAACAAAATAATGAAACTTGAAGAAGAAATAAAAATAAGAAATTCATTTTATATTGAAGACATTACTGATGAAGAATATAATAGAATTATGCAAGAACTTAAAGTAAAAAATAGTTCTATCGAAGAAGAAAATAAAAAACTTGAAGAAGAAAATATTTCTATTGAAGAAAAACTTGAAAAAGAAGAAAATATTTCTATTGAAGAAAAACTTGAAAAAGAAAAAATTTCTACTCAACATGACAAAGAAGTTAAAAGTAAAAAATTTGATCAAGGTAAAATAATTTCATATATTAAAGAAGAACTTGAAAATATTAATAAAGATGAAAAGGAACTAGAGACTTTAAATGAAAATGATGAAAAAATAAATGAATTAAAAGAGAAATATGAAGAAATTCCAAAGTTCATTCCAAAAGAAATTATTAATGATCCAAATAATGAATCTTTTAGATTAGAAGAAGAAATCTATGAACATTTAAAACTTATAATTTCAGATGATTTAAATATGATATATACAAACTTAATTTATGTTATAACGGAATTAATGAAGTTTGTAGAAACTTTTAATATGGAAGGTTTTGACAAAAAACAATTCATAATCGATAGTATCAAAAAGTTTTTAATCTATCAAAAAATGGATTCTCCTGAAACAAACTTTATTTTAGATACTGTTTGTCCGGAACTTATTGAAATACTTTTATTGGTTGATAAAAGAAAAATAATAATTAGAAAAAAATTAAATTGTTTTATACCTTGGTGTGCATGAATTTTTAAAGATTAATGTTTAAAAATTAAATATAATCACACGTATGAACTATAAAACTATTATTTTTTTTACTTATTTTAAACGGTTTACAACATCCAATAACTTCTTCATTTTCAATTAATTTTTTACATTTTTCAAAAGATAAATGAGGGTTAACCTGATTAAAATTATTTTTTAATATTCCATGTCTAAATATTTTACAATTAAGTTCATTTTTTTGCACTATTATATCTCCGTCACAATTTGGACATGAAAAAAAATAAAAATCTCCTTCTAATTTAATTTCCATTACTTTATATTACTTTATATTATACTTTATATTACTTTCAATTTTTTATTATCATCTAAATTTCTAATTTGTTGAAATGAAAGTACATTGTCAAATGCAAAAACATATAATAAAGTTGAAACTATAAATATAGAGAAATAAATTCCTATCTTATATGTTGAATTATTATTTGTTATAGATTCTATTATCGTTTCAACAAAACCCCATAATGATATCCATATAAGTAAATAAAAAATACTTGATATAAAAGTTTTGATACTCATTTTTATTTTTAAGAAAAAAGTTATATTAAAATAAAATATAATCTAAAATAAATGTCGCTTTGCAAATATAAAGACATATTAGGAATTCCTAAAAAAGGAGTTCACGAAAATAGAATTCCTGTTTTAGATATAGCTTTAAATGATACTGTAGGCACAATAGTTTTAGGATTAGTATTTGGTATATTAATAAGTTTTATATTTAAAACAAATTTTACATATACATTCATAATATGTACAATAGTATTTTTTATTTTAGGAATAGGATTGCACAGATTATTTTGCGTTAACACAACTATTAATAAAGCTATATTTGGAGAAGTATAAAATCTAGTCTGTTAAAAAATAATTATAATTCTTGAAATGGAACAAAACAACCTTCTTTTATTTTTTTATCACTACTATAATTTATAATTTTGCGACCAGTCCAAAAAGGTACTCGAAAATAATAAGTATAGTCATCAATAGGAATATTGTTGTCTGAAAATAAATAACTAAAACTTAATTGTGGAAATCCTTCATATTCGTAAAATAAATTTAAAGGTTGATTTAATTTTTTTAGTGTATCTGAACTAATTATTCCGTTTGATATCATTGCGTGAAATGGTAATTTATCTTGTGTTCCATATTTTGATGATAAATATCCTATATTATCCTTAAATTTTTCCATATATATATTGTACAATTTTATATCAAAATCATAACAGTTTGGTTGAATACAATAATCATCTTCAATTATAATATGATGTGTAAATTTATCCCACGATTTAATAATACCCTGGATCCATTGATCATATGAATGATGTTCGTTTTTTCCTTTACAAGGTTGAAATATAATTTCTATATTTTTAAAATCTTCTTTCCATTTTTCAAACTTATAATAATTTTTAAAATCTTTATGTTCTTTTTTAGTTTCAGTTACTATAATTGTTATTCTTTTAACTAAACAATCTATATTATTTTCTATCTTCTTTTGAAAAATATTTTTTAAGACAGATAAATGAGTATCCAAACAATTTTCAGAATTTTTAGATCGTCTTGAAAATGTTTGCCCTGGATAACTTGCAATAATATAATTTATAGAAGGAATCATTTTTAATATTAAAAAATATTAAAAAATTAAATATCTCTTATTTTTAAATGATGAACATTTAAAACAATAATTCTTCCTATTCTATTTGCTCTTCCTAAAATTTGTGTTTCAATATTAAAATTCATTTCATGATATAAAATAATATCTGTAGCTTCTTGTAAATTCAATCCTGCACCATTGTATTTTGAATTTAAAAATATTACTTGTGTATCACCTTGTTTAAAAGAATTTATTTTATCATCAAGAGTTTTTATATTACCCCTAATTTGAGTAGAACTTATATTATTTTCATCTAAAACTGTTTTTATAGAAATAAAAGATTTATCATGATCAGAAAATATTAAAAATTTTCCACTTGGATTCTTTTTTATTATATCAATTATTGTTTCTAATTTTGTCATATTTAAAACTTTCTTTTCAATATTCTTTTTTTCATCATCATTTGTTTTAATATAAATAAGTTTTCGAGCATCAACTTCTGATCTACATAATGGACAACTATTATTTTTAGTTAACCATTTTAATATACATTCTCCACAAAATAAATTTTGACAATTATATTCTAACACAGGATTTTTTAAATTATCGTAACATATATGACATGTATCTTGTAACATCGTTTTAAATTTATTATCTAAGTCTTTAATCTGTTCTAAAATTCTAGTTTTTAAATTTTCTAACTCATTTATTTTTACATCATCATTTCGTATTAAATATAATTGTATAGTAGCATCTATTTCTAATATCTCTTTTTTCTTTTTATCAAGTATAAGTTCAACAATATTACAAGTTCTATCTCCTCCCAAAGACATAATAGCTCCTTCTATATCACCTAAATCTATTAATTTTTTTACATTATCATTTACAAACGTATGTATTAAATTATATATAGGCTGATAACAATCATAATAATGATGATATGTTTTTGGCATTTCAAAAGATGCTTTTATAAATTCCGGATCATTTTTAATTATAATACTATTAAAGATATTTTGAAATTCTGTATAACTTGATCCTATAATATCTCTTATAAAAGTTCCCTTTGTACATCTATAATGATGATGAAATATTTGGTCTGGAGTTGCGGTTAAAAACCAATAAAATCCTGATTGAATTGGTAACATACCTGGAACTTTTAAATTACCAGGTTCATCAAAAATAAATCTTTTCCACGCACAATTCGAATATACCATTATTAATTTATTATACATATTTGGAATAACTAATATTATATCATAATTCTCAGCTTGTAGTTCTGTTAAATCTTTTTTTGATTTTATACATGTATATTTTAATTTTGTTTTCTTCAGTTCATTTTCCCATTGAGTTATAATAGATTGAGAAACTAAAACAAGATTTGTAGGTAATTTTTTATATCTAAAAATTTCATATGTAATTATTAATCCCTCTGCTTCAACTTTTATTTTCTCAAATACATAAGAAGTATCTAGATCCCATGTCATTCTATCTCTTACTATTAAACCAATTGTGCTTAATGTTTTTCCATATCCAACTAAGTCAGCATTTACACCTATTTTAATTTTTTTAAAATTATTAGAATTAAAATTAATTACATTTTCAGTTTCAAATTTTTCCATATTGTATATACTCGCTAATTGATGTTTATATAATGTAACATCTATATTTTTAGGCTGTGACACCATATGTATATTATCAAATTTTTCATATTTTTCCATATCTCTATTAAATAATTTTATTATTTTAAGCTTAATTTTTATCTTTTATTTAATTAAAATGTCAAAAGAATTAACATCTGAAGATGTACAAAATTTAATTTCAGAAAGTGAACAATTAAGAAAATTACCAACAATGCCTTTCTTTGGTCTAGACGCACAAACATTTTGGGTTACAATAGGTTCTATAGTAGTATGGGTGTTTATATGGGGATTTTTTAAAATACATAAAATTGCTGGAAATAATATAAGTATCCTATTTATGTTTATATTTATTTTTATTTCAATATTAAATTTATTTAATTCTGCAAATGATGTACCAGATTCTGCAGCTGAACGAGAAAAACTTTCCGGACAACAATATTATATTCAAGGTGGTTTAGCTGTTTTTATTTTACTTTTAGTTTTCTTATATAATATTCCAATTGAAGATCCAGAATACAAAAATAAAGTTTATAAAATTTTAATTATTTCTTTAATATCAACTAGTTTAGGTACTATTATAATAAATGTTCAAAATGAAAGTGAAAATGTTAGATTAGTTAGAAAAATACATCAATCTTTATATAATCAAGGTATTATTTTATTTATTTTTTGTTTAGTACTAATTTATTTTTATAAAAATACTTCTTCTATTCGACAATGATCGTATTGAAAATATTTAACATTATATGCTTTTTTTTTATTATTTTTAATATATAAATAAAATGTTAACTATTATTTCTTTATTATTTTTAGCATCTTTTATACTTATTTATTGTTGTATATGTACAGCAAATAAAACAGAAAAATATAGTAGAGGTTTTTACAAAACAAGTTATAAATTTAAAAATTTTTATAAAGTTGTAACCCCTTTAAAAAAATTAATTTCACCAATAAAAGTACTTACAGAAGAAAAACTGCCCGAAATTTTTATTTATAATCCTGATTATTTTTCACCTGTTCGTGATCAAGGAACTTGTGGAGCATGTTGGGCTTTTGTAATTTGTAGTATGATTTCAGATAATGTTACTCTTCGTATATTGAATTTTGGAAAAAATTTAAATGTTCAACAATTATTATCTTGTTTTCCAAGTGAAAAACCATGTGATGGAGAAGCACCAGAAGATGCCCTTTTATGGATGCAAAAAGAAGATTTTAAATTAACAATTGAAAATGAGTATAAACAAAAGGAAACAGAATGTGAAGAAACTAAAGAAGGAATTTCAATTAAAAAAGATAGTATAAAATCTCTTTGTGAATATATTGAAAAAGAAAATATCACAACTCCGTCTCCTCAAGAAACAAATTTAATAAAAACTAATGTTAAAAGAATGAAACTTCAACTCATTCAAGATGGACCTTTTTTTGGAAGTCTAAGTGTTTATGAAGATTTTTTTAATTATGATGGTGATGAAATTTATACTAAAAAATCTGATAAACTAATAGGTGGACATGCAATAGTCGTTACAGGTTGGTGTGATAAAGGAGTAGATAAAAGAAAAGGTTTTGAACACGGATATTGGATATGTAAAAATTCTTGGGGTACAAAATGGGGACAAGATTTTGTTTTCCCAGGATATTTTGCTATTAAAATGGGTAATAACGAATGTGGTATAGAAAGTAGATCTGGAATTGCAGACTCAAATATTAAATTTAAACTAAAAGATGAAAAAATCCCATCTTATTTTGTTTTTAATGATTATAAACAATATTTAAAATATATATTAAAACAAGTAAAGGAAAGAAGTATTAAATAATTAATTTTTAAACTTTTAAAAAGTTTAAAAATTTATTTTAAACTCGAAGATATCTTTATTAAAATTTCAAAACGATGTTTCAATTGAAGTATCAAGACAGGTATTCTTTTTTTTTCTTCATATATATTATAACTTCTTATAAAACCAAACCATAAAGTTTTATGATTTTCTATTTTATTTGTTATACTATTTATATTATTTTCAATTTCTGACATAGTTTTATTTAAATTTTCTATACAATTTGAAACCGTATTACTATGATTTTGTATCTCTTTTTCTTCTATAAAGTTTTTTAAAATACTTATATCCTCAATAATATCACTTTCTATTAAAATTTTTTGCAACTCAAAGTCACTTTTAGATATCGAAACTAAATAATTTACACTTGTTATTAAACTAGATGAAATAGATACTGTACTTCTTAAAATAAGTTCCGGTAAAATTATTGATCCAGCAACTAGACTTAGCATTTTATTATTAAAGATAAAGATTATTTAAATTTAAAAAAAATTGAATTTTTACAAGATCATTTTAGGTTAAATTTGTGGGGGATATGAACACTAATATGATAAATATGGATATGAATATGAATATGAACATTTTTGACTATAACGAATTTCCTGAATTAAATTCGTCGGATTCTTCGGATTCTTCAGCTTCTTCAGTTAAATCTGGAGGCGAAGTTAATCTTGGAAGATTCGGAAATGTTTCCAATGATTCGGGTATTACTTTTGGTACTTTTGGTGAAGCGGTACCAAAAAAAATCGTAAAGGTTTGCGAGGAAGAAGTCGTCGTTATCACAGAATCACAGAAACAACCTAAGAGGTTCTTCTGTAAGAATATAGTAGACGGAAAAGACTGCCCCTTCGATAAAAAATGTATATTTGCTCATTCTTATGAGGAAAAACATAACGATGATTGCAATTTTGGAGATAATTGTATTCACATTTACTTTTCTAAGAGTGGTTATTGTATGAATGCAAATCCTAAAGTAAAAATGTGTTTTAGAAAACATCCGTCCGAAAATTTAGAAACGTACAATAAAAGAGTTGGTACTAATAAGAAATTTCCTAATGTTCCAGAAAAAGTACCGACTCTTGACAGAAAATTTACGAAAATGTGTAGATCTGTTACAGATAAAGATTCGGAACCATGTGACAGAACAGCATGCACTTTTGCTCATGATGATCATGAACTAATTATTCTTCCTTGTAGATTTAAGGAACGATGTCGTAATGTTGAAGTTGTTGACGGTTTGTTTAAAAACAAAGAAAAAATATGTCGATTTTTACATGAAAATGAAACAAAAGAAAATCATAAATTAAGAATGACTTTTTAAGTATTCAACATTAAAACATTAAAACATTAAAATTAAAACCTATTAGGTTTTAATTTTATCTCAATCTAAGTTCTTTTCGTATATCATCCTTGAGTTTTATTTTTCGCATAACTTCTTCTAGTTTATTTCTTTTTTAGATTTTTAGTCAGATTAAATTAGATTCAAAATGTTTTTATAGTTCATTATTGATTTAAATTTTTAATTATTTTAATGTTGGAAACGTTTATCGAACGGCGCGTAAGAATCGAATCTTCCTAGTTGTTGATCAAGAACTAATTTACTCATTTTTGACTTATCAGAAACATAATTTTCTTTAATTAAATTTGCTCTATTTAAATTTGGAGTATATCCAGCATTGTCATATCCTCCTGCTTGTATTTTTTGCGGTAAATCAAACCTTCTAGATGATGTATTAGATTCTCCATTTCCTCCTTTATTTATATAAACATCTTTTACTGTTGGTACACTTCCGTGCATTTCTCTTACATATTCAGGATTAATTGTTTTTTGAAGATTTGCCTGGGTTTTAGAAGAAATTGCTGTATATTCTGGTAAGACTCTGTCTAATTCTATATCATTATGTATATATGTAACATTTTCATTACCTTTTTTAGTTGAATTTATATTATAATTCGGTACATTTCGTAATAGTTGAATATCTTCGTGAATATAATTGATTTTTTTATCACCACTTGTATTACTTATAGCAGAATGATATGGAATAGATCTGTCCAATTCTACATCACTATGAATATATGTTACTTTATTTTGAGTTTTATCTGATGTGTTACTTGTTGCAGAATAATTCGGCATTGTTCTTTCAAGGTTGATATCATCATGTATATATGTTACATTCTCATTACCTTTTATATTACTATCTACAGTATAATAAGGTAAATTACGTTCTTGAAAAAGATCATTATGAATATAATTTACTTTTTCATCACCTTTCATTGCTGTATTATATTCAACATTTATAGCATCTTTGACTCTCACATCAGAAAAATCAATATAATCATCTAGAGAACCAATCTGAACATAATTAGCACTTTTTAAAGTATCTACCGCATGCGCATTTGTATCTTGTAAATATCTATCTGGATTAAATTCATTATTATTAATATAATTTTTAGAATCATTTACATTTGATTGTGCAAAAGCATGATTAATATTTTTATTTACTTCTTTCGTAGGTTCTTTAACTTCTTGATATGTTATATCCATAGTCTTAAAACCTGAACTTACATCAATATTAATATTATTTTGTATTTTATATTTCGTATCATATTGACTCTCTTGAGGTAATTCAATTTTATAAACTGCAGTAGGTCTTGCACTTGTTTCTAAAATTTGTTTACGAATTTCTTTTCCTTTCTGGCTCAAATCTTGATTCATAGCTTTACGCGCATAATCAGGAAATGAAGGATTACTGAAAGATGAAGTCCAAACGCGAGGCTGTCTAGACAAAGGTAATAAATCATATTCAGTTCTAATTGGAGCTCTAAATGCACCATCTCGCATAATTCTATATGGTAAAAATGCCTGTTGAATATTTGAACTTGAATTACCACTACTTTTTGATGTATTATTATAAGAAACACTTACAGATGGATTTATTCCTCTCGCATATTGTAAAATAGATTCACAAGCTCTATCTCCAGAATCATCAATCATAGCTGTAATATCAGACGTTTGTCCTACTTTATTTACTCTTCTTGTATATAATGCTTTAGGAGGATCTTTAAGAATATTCATATTTGTATTCCATGAATCAATTGACGGTAAAGTAATTTTTCCATGATTAGTAATAGCACTGTACGATAAACTCATTTATTTTTAATTAATGTAAATACATTTTATTTAAATTATTAAATAAATATTTGTTTAAATAAATGGAACAAAAAAAATCTCCTTTAAGAATGTGTGTAGAAAGAACTACTAAAGATGATAAGAAGCAATTAAGTAAATTAAAAAAATTATCTACATCTAAATCACAATATTCAAAACTAAAAGCCGCTTTCTACACTTCAAAACTTTGGCCAAATAATCAAGAACTAAAAATAGCATTTTTAGAAAAACCATCTCCAAATATTGAAAGAACTTCTTTAATGCAATTAAAAGGTAGTAGAAAAGGTGAAGTAGATCCCTTACAATATAAGGTTCAAAATATGGATATAATTTCTGCTATAAAATTAATAGTAAAAGAAAGAATAGAACCTATTACAAATCTGACTTTTACATTTATTGATGATCCAAAAAAAGCTGAAATACGAATTTTATTTGATGAAATACAAGGTGCATGGTCTTTACTAGGAACTGATTGTTTAAGTGAAAAAGATTATACTCAACCAACTATGAATTTAGGTTGGTTTGATGTACCAACTGTAATGCATGAATTTGGACATACATTAGGATTAGTACATGAACATCAAAATCCTAGTGGAAATAAAATTCAATGGGATATTGAAAAAGTTTATAAATGGGCTTCCACTACTCAAGGTTGGGATAGAGATACTACATATACTAATATTATAGAAAAATACGATTCTCAACAGATAAATGGATCAGAATTTGACCCGGATTCTATTATGTTATATTTTTTTCCTGCATCTTTGACTTTGAATAATAAAGGAACTGAAGAAAATTTAAGACTTTCTAAATATGATGTTTTATATATAAATTCTGTTTATCCAAATTCTCCACAAACTGTACAACAATTTTATTATACTGTATATGGTTCACAAATAACAAATACAATTCCGCCTTTTAGAGAAAATACAGATTCAACAAGAGTTAATGTTAAAACTGGAATTACTGATGAAAAAACAGATTCTTCAAATACACAAACTATTATTATTAGTGTTGTAGTTACTGCTGCAATATTAGGTGGTATTATTATATTTGTCAAATTTATTTTTCCCAAAAAAAATAATTTAGAAACTTTAAGATATAAATTATTTAATGATGAATAAAAAATGATTTTTTTTAAGATCTTTTTATATAATTTACGGGTGAGATATGGAAAACTTTAAAAGTATGGATAAGAATATGAATATTCGTAAAACTGTAACCTTGACTTTTGCCGGTGGTGCGGAAAATCATAAAGGAATGGAGATGCTTGGAGGTCTTGAAAAACGAGGCTTTAGTTTGGAAGATTTAGAATTTATTAAAAATAAAATTGGAGGTGAGATAATAAAACTAAAATATGAACAAGAAGATTATGATGATAGAGTTTGTAAAGGAGACCACGCGGTTGATGGAGATGAAGGATGTGGAAATGAAGATTGCAGAGGATATGAATTATGTGTTGAAGTTTGTGAATCTTGTCCGTCAAAAAAAGATAAGAAATATGTTGTAGAAGATGCGTATATTTATATATGCAGAAATGGTGTTAGCAAATTAATTGATTTGGATAGATTAAGGGATGAACAATTAAATTTAGAACCTGATAGAAAAGCTTTTATGAAAGGACGTGTTGTTAATAAACATGCTAGAGGAAATTTATGTTTTGCTGATGAAGGTCATGAACCTGATTATGAGAATAAAAAAGGAACTGTAATTTGTTTTAATGATGTACCTTTTACTAACAAATTAAGAGAAAAATTTCATGAATTATTAGGAGATAAATTGAATGAAATTTTAGGAGAAGATAGAAAGTTGTACTGCGAAGGTAATTATTATTATGATGTAGATAAATGCGGAATAGGTTTTCATGGAGATGGTGAAAGAAGAATTGTTATAGGTGTTAGATTAGGAGAAACAATTCCATTGCATTATCAGTGGTTTTTTAGAAGTAAGCCTATTGGAAAAAGAATTAAGTTTGATTTTAATGATGGAGATATTTATATAATGAGTAAAAAAGCAGTTGGTACAGATTGGTTAAGAAAAACAATCCCAACTTTAAGACATGCAGCAGGTTCTAAAAAGTATTTATGTATAAGCAAGTAAATTTACATCAAAGATTAAGTTTTTTTATTAAACAACAATTATATTAAATTTTTAATCTATTCTTAGGATTAAAAATTATTTTTTAAAAGTTACTTTGAACCATTTGTTTTAGTTCTTCTAATTTTTCTTTAACTGCTTTCATATCTGCACTCATTATACTATGAACTAAATTTCCATTATAAAAGAAATGGAAATTTGGAACTCCTCGAATTCCCTGTGTAATTTGTTTATCTACATTTTCTTTTGCGAAAACAAATCCATAAGGTTTATATTCTTCAGCTAAAGATGCAACACGAGGAGCTATAGCATTACAAGGCATACACCATGTTGCATAAATATCTATAACAACTACTTTATTTTTATTTATTAATTGATTCTTATGATCTGCATTTTCTATTTCAATAACGCTTGAATTCTTTAAATTTGGAGTCCCATCAGTTGGTAAGTCAGAATATTTCTTATAAGACATTTTGTTTTATATTTTTTTTATTTAAATTGATATTTTTATTTATTATAATAAATGAATAGCAATAATTACGTCACTCTTAGCAATTATACAGGTTATTTTAAAACTATTCCAGCAAATAATAATATTGTAACTTCAATTTATTATCCAACTATTCCTAGCGCATATGAAATAATTATTAAAAATGATTCAAATGAACAATCTCCAAAAGAAAATTATGGTGGTAGATTAGGAACTAAAAATAAAAATTGAATTTAAACTTTTTTTGTTTTTAAAAAAAAATGTTTGATTTTTATGCCCATGCAAATATTCAAAGTATTTCTGATGAATATAAAAATTTAAGATTACATATTGCTTTAGAAAGAGCTGATATGAATAAAGATTGGAATACATTTAAAATTCTTTTTCAAATTTCTCCAGATTTTTTAATAAATCACTTGCAGACAACTGAATTTATTTTTGATTATAATTATAAAAATCTGCCTAAAGAACAAATTAATAATTTATTTTCTTTTTAAACTTTTTACAAGTTTAAAAACATAAATTATATATATATAATGGTAAATTCAGATATAGTAAGCGCAATGAAAACACAAATATTAACATGGAATATGTTTAAAAATGATAAAAATGGAATGTTAACCTTATTATTTGGTTTATTTTTAATGAGTATTTTTGAAAAATTGACAGATACCATTCCACATATAATTGAACTTTTTAAAAAAATAATTATAAAATATTTGGATAATAAAAGAAAACTTATTAAAAATATAACAAATGAATTAAAATATGAAAAGAAGTCTTCGATAATTTTAGAAAAAAAATACATAAATAATAATTCGAATTCTGCATCGGAATTATGTGATGCTTTATTAGACTATATTTCAAACTTGAACAGTGTCAAATACGTCAAGTATAGAAACGTATTTATTATTAATAATACAGATGAAATTGATATTGTTTATGAAGATAAAAAAGTTAAATTACAACTTTTAAATACTATTCTCGGAAAAGATGGTGATATAGAAATTATTATTTTAGAATTTTTTTCATATGAGTACGAACTTCAGGATCTTCGTAAGATTTTAGAAAATATTAAAAAAGATTATGATGTAAAAAAAACAAATAAACTTGGAAATCAACCTTATTATTTTAATGAAATTGTTCAAAGTTTAAGACTTGACAATGAAAGACAGTTAAGTTTTGTTAATGCTCCTAAATATTTGAAATTTAGCATGACAGCATTTTATACAAATAAAACATTAGATAATGTATATGGACATAATGCAAAATTAGTTAGAGAACAGTTTAGATTTTTTATTAATAATAAAGACTGGTATGCAAAAAAAGGTATTCCATATACTTTTGGACTTTTACTTAGTGGTCCACCTGGTGTGGGTAAAACGTCTATTATTAAAGCTATAGCAAGTGAAACAAAGTATCATTTAATTAATATTTCTTTGCATAATGCAATGACTAAATCTCAACTTAATAACTTATTTTATCATGATAGAATTTTTGTTGAAAAAGATAATGCTGTAGAAAGCTATATTATTCCTTTAAATAAAAGAATATATATTATTGAAGATATCGATTGTTTAACTGATATTGTACTTGATAGAAATTTTAAAAAAAATATAGAAAAAGACGACACATACAATTCTATAACTTCTAAATTTCTTTCAGATATTTCAACTAAAGATGATTCTGAAAAATTAACATTATCTTTTATACTTAATTTACTAGATGGTGTACTTGAAATTCCTAATAGAATTTTAATTATTACATCAAATTTTCCAGAAAGACTAGATAAAGCTTTAATAAGATGTGGAAGAATTGATCTGAATATTAAGTTTCCAAAATGTGATAACAATATGATACTTGAAATGATTAATAATTTTTATGATATACAGTTAAATACAAATGATATAGATGGCGTTCTTGAAAACATGTATACTCCTTCATCTATAAATCAAATATTATTTTCTAATAAAAATAATTATAAACAAGCAATCGAAGACCTTAAAAATAATACCTTTGATAATGAAAAATACGAACAAAATGAGAATGAAAATATAATAGTTAAACAAGAACAAGATGAAAATGATACTGATGAAAATGAAATAGATACTGAGGTAAATGAAAAAGAAAAAGATACTGAGGAAAAAGAAAATGAGAAAGATACTGAGGAAAAAGAAAATGAGACTGATTTATTTTTAAAGGAATTTAAAAAATATGCTGATATTGTTAAAACAGATAATGGTTCAGATTTTATTTATTTACCTAAAAATAATAAAAAGTCCAATTATAAATCTTACAATGAATATTCTACATAAAAAAAATTGATTTATCTATATACATATGTATATAGGTATTAAATACATATGTATAAATATAATAAATATAATATATATAATGTTTTATGCTATGAAGATGAAGATGAATATATTTTTAAGTTTCCGTTAAAAATAACACATCTCGAAATGCATCCACTGGCATATCTTATCAAATATAAAAATATAACTCATTTAGAACCTCATCCGGCTTCTTATTTGATAAAATATATGTGTATATATAATAATACTTTATATAAACATAAAGTACGACCAAATGATAATTATTTTTATTATTATAAAAATGAACATGAAACTTATTCTTACTTAATAAAAAATAGAAATAGCAATGCATATCATGATGAAAAATTATTAAAATCTGAATTAGAAAGACTTAAAAATAGACTAGAATTATTAAAAGAAAATTTAGAAAATATTAAAATAAATAAATATAATATTATATGTGAACTTGAAACAAAAATATATAAAATAAAAGAAGAATGCATGTTTCATTGTGTGAAATGGTTAGATCAAATACATATTTGCGATTGTGGTAACTGTTATAACTGTAAAAATAATAATGGAATAGATATTAATGATCCTGGAAGATGTAAACATTATTATAAAATACAAGAAATAGAAGAATATATTGAATATAATGAAGAAGATATATATAATGTAAGTGAAAGATATGAAGAATTAAAAAGTCATTATGAAAGAGAAAATGCAAAAAAGAATGGATATCTAAGAGAGTATGAAGAAGATTTAGATGACGACTTTGAAAATTTTTCATTTTGGGAAGGACAAATGTTGTCTGAATATCAAATAAATTATAAAAAACCTCAATACATATATTAATTTTATAACTAAAAATATAGTTATAAAATTTTATGCCTCCACGGAGAATCGAACTCCGGTTGTTCGCTTACAAGGCGACTATACTTGCCACTGTATTATAGAGGCTCTGAAGTAAAATTATTCACTTCAATTATATTTAATTTGTCTTTAAATTAATTTTTATATACTCTTTAATTGTATCATTATATAAAATTTTAGTATCTTCATCAAATTTAATTTTTTCTATCTCATTTAAATTCTTAACTGTAACATAGTATATATTATTCCCACGATTTCCTTTATAAATTAAAACTTCTTTTGCACCAAAAAAACATAAACTATCATTAATATAATCTTTATCGTTTATTATATTTTCGATACATTCTGGACTTGGTATATCTTCTAAACTAAAATTATTATTTTTATATATACATGAAGGATATATAACATATGTAATTATAAAGTTATAAATATCATTTATATTTTCAACGATTGCTACATCTCCACAACCATAAGTAGAACAATAACATGTTACTAAATATGACATATTAATAATATAAATCTTAATTTTAAATAGAGTTTAAAACAAAAAAAAATAATAAGATATAATGAATATTGACGATAAGCTTAAAATTGAGAGACTTGAGAAAATAATTTCTATTTATGAAAATAAAGTATTTGATGTTTTGTATGAAAAATTTTATATTGTAATGTATGTAAAGAAATTTTAAAAAAATATCCAGTGCGTTGTTCTAGCTCGGTAAATTGTAGAAATAATATTTGTAAAAATTGTTTTAAAAATAATGAAAAATGGAAATGTGATGAATGTAAAATTTGAAAACCATTTATATTTATTATTATAAATAAAAATGGATAGAAAACAAAAATTTAAAATTTTTTTAGGTACAGTAGCAGTTGGTGGTTTAATAATTCTCGCAGTTAGATTTATTCTGTCAATAATTAAGTTTAGATATACACCGAATTCCAATAATCTTCTTAAATATACTAGTCCTATGGGTAGTATTTTTGAAACTGTTGAACAAAATATTTATACCGATTTCCCTTTAATTACAATTCCGAAAGATTGCAAAATTATTTATATAGGAGTTAAGGGTGTTTTTACGACAACTGATTTAAAAAATGTGCGTGCTTCTATAAAACCTAATAGTTCAAATGATTATGTTGATATTTTAACTGATTTTTATGAAAAAGACTTTGATTTTACAAAACCTATTATATTAAATAATCAACAAATTGATATTCAATTTACGAACTTAAACACTAAAGTAAGTAAAGATGACTTTTATCTATTACAATTATTTTCAAACGGTAATAAAACAATATCAATTCAAAATCTTTATGTGGAAATTGAAATGTCCTCGTAATTTTAATCTTATCAAAGATTAAAATTTTAAAATTGATTTATATTTCTTTCTTTTAATTAAATTTTAGGGATGAGTAGATATTTAACCGATAAAGAAATTGAGAATATTTTAGATTTTATTAAACTTAATAAAAGTATACCAAAAGATTCTGCTTTAGCTATTGTAAAAAATACAAAAGACAAGCTTATTACACAACTTAAAAAACAAAAAATATATCCAAGTCTTATTCCGGAACTTAAGAAACAATTACAAATAAATTATATTAAAACACGTATCGATCCAGGTGAAAGTGTAGGTATTCTTTCTGCACAAAGTATCGGTGAAAAACAAACCCAAAATTCAATTGCTTATGATGAAGAAATTATAATTAAAGATAATGGTATTGTTAGGAAAACTACGATCGGTAAATTTATTAACTTATATATGGATTTATACAATTTTAAAAAAATCGATGAACATAGTCATATTCAAGAATGCAAAAATATTCAAATTATGACTGTAACCCATGATGAAAAAATACAATGGCAAGATATAAGCGAAATTAGTAGACATGCTCCTAAAGGTAATTTAATTAAAGTAACTACTGAATCTGGAAGAAGTGTAGTTTCTACTTTATCACATTCTCATCTTAAAAAAGACAAAAAAAAAGTTGTACCTGTGTTAGGTTCCGATTTAAAACTCGAAGATCGCATCCCAATTATCAAAAAAACACCTATTATTTTATCTGATTTGAAGAAAATTGATATAACTGAATACATTCAAAATTATACAATAGGACCGTGGGAATATGATACTGATGGTAGTACTCCTTTGAATTCTCCTATAAATATACAAGAAGAATATGTATATGCGAATGGAGATCGTTTTAAAAGATATATTGATATTGATGATACATTTATAGATTTTTTAGGAATATTCATGGCAAATGGTACATTTTATTTTCATACAAATCAAATATCTTTAGAATCTAAAGGAAGATATGACCCTCAAACTTATGATATGATAGAAAGATTTTGTATCAAATATAATTTAGAATTTGATTGTAAACAACAAGATCTTTACTTTTTTCAATCTTTTAAAGATAATAAAACTACAACATACACTATTCGTTCTAAAATCCTTAATACCCTTTTAAGAACAATTACATTTGAATCTTATTATGGGCATAAATGTGTACCTGATTTTATATTTGGTTTAGATAAAGACTATATTGATCTTTTTCTATATTCTTATTTTAAAGAAGGAGGATTTCAATGTGATTTTACTTATTTAAATAAAGATATTCAGTTTTTATTAACATATTTTGGAATTTATTCAAGAATTGTAAATAACAAATTAGTAATACAACAAAAATATAAAGATTTGTTCAATGATGAGATTGGTTTGGAAATAAATAAAAATAATTTAGAAGATGATTTTCAAGTTTTAGATGATTTAGAATTAAATGAACAATATACTAGATTACTTTATAATTTCAAAGATGAATATGTAAATAAAAATGCTAATGATATTAAAATTACATCAGATATGGAAATTAAGAAAATAAATACAGATTCAGAATTGGAAGATTTAATATTTAGATATACGATGGATGCACATAGATATAATGAAAATACTTTTACAACAGGAAATTATTTTGATGTAGAAAAGAATCTTGAATATTTATATCAAGTATACAAATCAGATGTAGTATGGGAAAAGATTACAAAACTTGAATTAATATTTGAAAAGGATTATAAACATAAATACGTTTATGATTTTTCTGTAAAAGGAAATGAAACTTTTGCTCTTTTCTCTGGAATTGTAGTTCATAATACGTTGAATACCTTTCACAAGGCTGGTCAAAACGAAGCATCTGTCACTGTTGGAGTTCCACGATTTCAAGAACTTTTAAATGCAACTAAAAGTCCACGTATGGTAAATTGTAAAATATTTTTTAATAAAGGAAATGAAAGTATTCAAGAACTTAGAAATACTATTAACTATAATATAGTTTCTTTAAAATTAAAAGATCTTACAGAAGATATTCAAATATGTTTAGATAAAGAAGACGAATGGTGGTATGAACCATTTAAAATATTATATAATTCTGAATTTGAAAACTTAAATCATTGTATAAGTATAAAATTAAATAAAAAAATAATTTTTAAATACAGAATATCTATTGATTATATTGTAGAAAGAATTGAAAAAGAATATGACGATTTAAAATGCGTTTTCTCACCGCCAAGTATAGGACGAATTGATATTTTTGTAGATGTGACAAATATAAAATTTAATGATAAACAATTACTCTTTGTTACAGAAGATAACATAAATGAAATATATTTAGATGAATGCGTACAACCTATACTTGAAAAATTAAATATTTGTGGTATTCCTGGTATAAATATGATTTATTTTGCAAAATCTGATAAATTAAAAGATAATGGTAAAGAAGAATGGTTTGTTGAAACTGAAGGTTGTAATTTTCGAAAACTTTTAGGTCATAATTTAATAGATATTACACGACTACAATCTAATAATGTTTGGGATATTTATGAAAATTTAGGGGTTGAAGCTGCAAGACAGTTTCTTATTGATGAATTTATGGAAATTATGGATGGTATTAATCAATGTCATGTTAAGCTTCTTGTCGATAAAATGACTTTTACAGGTACTATCTCTTCTATTACAAGATATACCTTGAGAAAGGACGAGTCTGGACCGATTTCAAAAAGCAGCTTAAATATAATTGGGCTGAGTTATATCAAAAGTATAGCTAGTCTTATTTTTTATAAGGCAACACATTCAAATTGCGGGAAAATCTTGTTATGTCTTCAGTACTAACCTAAAATGAAAACATTTTAGGGGTCTTAGTTAACTACTAAGAGAGTAAAAATCTAAAGAATAGAGACAATCCGCAGCCTAGCTCCTAAATCCGTTATGTTAGGATATGGAGAAGGTTCAACGACTAAATGTTTGTGGGCTTGAAGAATCTAACAAGTTCTAATGATAGCTTAAGATATAGTCTAGTCCCATCTGAGAAGATGCTGTTAAGTAGTATTAACAGATATAATGATTCTAGAAGGTCAAATTTCTAGATGAATTGGTAAAATCGTTGAAGAATCGGTAGAAAATTTCATTAAGTCTAGTTTTAATTGTGAGGTAGAAAAAACAAGGGGTGTATCAGCTTCAATTGTTTGCGGAAAAAGAGCAAGAATTGGAACTGGTTTTATGGATCTAAAAAACGATTTATCAAAACTTCCAAAGTCAATTTTATTCAAAGAAGAAGGTGTTTCAGAGGTTGATAAGAAAACGACAGCGACCCCCCGTGTTTACAACTTAAAATAAGGGCACCAATAAAACATAATTCGAATTAATTTTTGAAATTTTGTTGAAAATTTTATATTTTAAAGTTTATAATTAAACTTTAAAATAAACTTCATAAATATTTATATATTATAACCTATAAATCTGTATATATATTGTAAAAAGAAAAAAATAATTAGAGCTTCTTTAACTACTTAAAATATTTTTAATACCTAAAAAGGTATTAAAAACTTTATTTATTTTACTTGTATAATTATATCAGGCTATCTAAAAATTTTATTATACCTTCATCATTCGAACCACACACTTCAAATAATAGTTCTGTATTTCCAGACCAATTAATTATAAGAGTACTAAGTTCTGTAAATGTGTCTAAATATTTTCTTTCGTTTTTGTATTTTGTAAGGATTTTACAAATTTCTTTTTGAATTTCATTTAAATCCTCAAAACATGCCTCATATGAAAAAATATCTCCAAATAATTCAATTATTCTTTCAATACTTTTATTACTTATTTGTGTCATAATGAACCAAATTATCTATATAAAATTATTTAAAAAATCAATTTTTTAACTACTATATAAAAATTGAATTTAAAGAATTACTTTTGAGCCAAACTTACGGTTAAAATGTCTTACATCCAAGAAAATAATATTGAATATGAAACATTATCTTGTTCAAGACCTCATTGCGCCATCAGATGTCATAATCATGACATTAAAGGTACTCAAACTTTTGCAGAGTTCTTAAATTATTTACCACATTTTTGGACAATTTCTAGACGATATAACTTAGATGATAAAAACTTAATAAAAACTTATAAATACTTTTCTTCTAATAAAGCAAGTAAAGGAGAAATTATAACATTTATTAAAGATATTTTATCTAAAATAAATAATGAAACTAAAGATATAGAATTAAAAAAAATACAAGTTTTATATTTATATTCTATGTTATATACTCCTGATCTAAATAAATTTATAAAACAAAGTGAAAAACTCTTTTTAGCTGTTAAAGACGCATTTAGTAGAGCAATAATTGATGTAAAAGATGAACTTTTTTCGGAACAAATGGCTAAAATTACACTTTGAAAATATAAAATAAAAATTTAATTTTTAAACTATTTATAAGTTTAAAAATTAATGAGATCGTCTTCTAGATTTAGAACGTTTTTTAGACCTGGAACGTCTTTTAGATTTCTTAGGACTACATTTTCCAAACTTAGATTTCATCTTAGACACATCGTCATTACTAATGAACTTTGTTAAATTACTTTTACTTTTTTTACAATATGCTTTTAAAGCATAACGACCGTTTTTCAATTTTGTAACACAAATATCACTTGGACTTACTGTGACTTTTTTTCTTAAAGCGACGCAATAAAATTCGTTAGTTTTCATTTATTATACAAAATATTTTTATTTAAAGAATAAAAAAAATACTTATTTTAATTTTTTTAAGATGAATCATAATTTCAAATACTTGAGATCATATATACTGAATTATAAGATTTTTATTTAAAATTGAATATTTAAAAATAGGTAATATATTAATTAACGAAGATGGGTATTGCACAATTTTTTTCTTGGTTTAAGAATAATTTTTCAAGTACTATTAAAAAGTTAAAATCTAAAGATACTTTAGATGTACCAATTGATAATCTACTTATAGATATGAATGGTTTATTTCATAATTCTGCTCAAAAAATTTATGAGTATGGAAACTTCAAACGTAATATTAGATTTTTGAATTATAAAAAACAAAATAAAAATCCAATTGATGTTTATATTGATGTTTGTAAAAATATTGAAGATATTTTTCAAACTGTAAAACCTAAAAAACGAATGATTCTTGCAACTGATGGACCTGCTCCAAAATGCAAGCTTAATCAACAAAGACAAAGAAGATATAGAAGTGTAATGCATAGAGATGAAGATGATACTTCTTTTGATTCAAATTGTTTGTCTCCCGGCACTAAATTTATGGATAATTTAAGTAAGTACATTGATTGGTACATTAAAAAACGTATGAGTGAAGATCCAGATTGGCAAAAAATAGAAATTATATTTTCAAACGAGAAGGCACCGTCCGAAGGAGAACAAAAAATTTTTTCTCATATTCGAAAATATGGTGACATAAATGAAAGTTATATTATTCATGGAAATGATGCAGATCTTATTATGCTTTCATTAGCTACGCATATTGAAAAATTTTATATTTTACGCGATAATACTTTCTTTGATAAGGATGTAGATGATAAATTTTTATGTGTCAGTATTGGTGATACTGCATTACAATTAGGTCATATAATGTCTTGGAATGGAGATAATTATAATGAAAAGAATGCTATTAACGATTTTGTCTTTCTATGTTTTACACTAGGTAATGATTTCCTTCCTCATATTCCAGGAATAGAAATTATTGAAGGTGGTATTGATACTATCTTAAGTGTTTATAGAGATGTTGGAAAATTCCACGGACATATAACAAAAACTGCAACAGATGGTAAAATCTTTTTTAATAAGATTCCATTAAAAGTATTTTTCCAAGTTATATCCGAATATGAAAAACCTGTCTTAGAACATAAACTTAAAAATAAATCTGTTTACTTTGAAGATAAGTTATTAGAATCGTGTGCTACTTTTAATGAAAATAATTATGAATTAGATATCACAAAATACAGAAAGGAATATTCTAAACAATATTTTGGTTCAACTAAAAATGCTATTTTAGAAAAAGTATGTCATTCGTATTTAGAAGGTCTACAATTTGTGATGTTATATTATACTCACGATGTTCCAAGTTGGAATTGGAACTATCCACATTATTATGCACCTTCTACTTATACTCTTTCAAAGTATATTGATACTTTTACATTTAATAAATATGAAAAAAGTATTCCTTTATTTCCATTTCAACAACTAATGTATATTCTTCCTCCAAAAAGTTTTAATTTATTACCTACACCTCTTAATACTTTATATTCTCATGAACAATTAGAAGAATTTTATCCCGATAAAGTAGATATTGATTTATCAGGTAAAAAGAATGATTGGCAGGGTATAGTATTATTACCTTTTGCTAATATTGATACAATAAAAAAAATACATAATGAACATACACATTTAATCGATATTAGAGATATAAAAAGAAATTCTCACGGAAAAACTTTTAAGTATAATTATATGGCTCATTATAATAGTACTATTTATAAATCTTATAATGGTACTATAAATAATTATAAAATTAGAACTATTTTGATAGATATATAAAATTGTTATTAATTTTTAAACTTAATTTACGTTTAAAAATTTATATTTTAATGGTGCATTTATAAAACAAATAAAAATAATAATAATTTAAATAAATAAAATATCTTTACAAATAAATGAAATTAATTATTTTCTTCTTATGACTATGTTTAATATATGTAATGCCGATTTACGTATGGCATCAACTCCTAAAGGAAATTATATAGTTCAAAATAGCGAAGATGCCATTCCATTTATTCCAAACTTAAATGCTAAGTATATGGAGCCAAGTGATTTTAATTATGATGGATTAAAAAATCAACGTGAAAACAATTACGATAATTTTTTAAGATCGAATATTGATAACGAGCAAGATAATAGAGATTTTAATAATGAAATAGGGAGAGATATGTTACCATTTCGCACGCTAGAAGCAAATTCTATTGATAATAATATTATAACCGCTACAATAGGCGAAAAAACATTAATTCCTCTTAGATGGAATAACCCTCATTCATCTGAATGTGAAATTAATATTTGGTTTAAAAGTGGAAATGATAATATCGTTGTCCCTATTAAAAAACCATCTTGTTGTGGAGAAGGTTATCAAGATAATATTATAGATTTTACTATTCCTCGCGATTTTAATCAATTATCAAGTAAAGTTCCTGGCTTCAATGGGTGTAATAAAATAGGTGATTGTACTCTTCAAATTTATGCACATTCTGTTGAACCAAGAACTTATGCAATTGGTACTCCATTAATAATACCAAATAGTTTGATCGGAAATTATACTGTTATACCTAAAATAGAACCAGCAACAGTCGATCCTCAACTTAATTTAAATGTTTTACCTCGTGATGTATGTTTACCTACAGTAAATGAAGAATCAAATATATTATCTGCTGTGCCAAGATTTGCAAGATTAGTATCAGACCAATTTAATCATGCATATCAAAATAGTGATTTTTCACCATATAGTGGACAACAACACGAATTAATTAGTAGGAATCTTCAATCTGCTACCATTTTAAGAATGACTGCAGCAAATGGAGGAGAACTTGGTAAATCAATTTTAAATGCAGAAGATAAACAATTTATTGAAACTCTTATAAATAATGTAAATGCAGTTGTTCAAAAATATGAAGCTACAGCTAACAATATTATTAATAAAATTAAAAATGAGTTTCGATCTACTGACACTTTAGGACAACAACAACTTGCAAATTGTTTTAGATGTACAAATACAGGCTCTGTAAATCCAAACCGTATAGAACAACAAACATATATTCCATCATTTGAACTTCCAGATTTAAATTTGGCTAATAAAATTCGAAAAAATCTTGAAAATAATGTTAAAAATTTAATCCCGGTTAACAGTCAAAATGTTCAAATATATTCTGCTGCTTTAAAAGAAATGACTAATGATTTTGCTAATGCTGCAACAAAAGGTTTTATTTATCAACCTGCAATGTTAAAAACAACTATTACAACAATGTCTGATCCTACAAATTTTCTTAAAGTTAATAAATCGGGTAAAAAAGATAATGGTGTTTATGCTGCAACTATTGCTTCTTCTGTAAAAACACAAAATATAAATAAAATTAAGAATCTCTTTTTAAATAACACTCCGACTCCTTCTTTATCATCATCTACAACGCAAACAACATTATCTTTATCAACTCAATTACCAATAGTAGATATACCAACATTTTCTGGAACTTTACCACCAAACCCAGATGATCAATCATCAATTTCCACGTCTAATTTTTGCGGTAATACATATGATACGGTAGATTGTAATAAACCATGTTTTTACGGTTTAGATTCTGAGTGTGATCCTGGAACTATTTGTTTTAATATTGATCTACAAAAATGCGGACCGGTTTCAGAAAATACTAATAAATTTTGCGGAATTACTTACGATACGGTTGATTGTAATAAACCATGTTCTTCAGGAATAAATAGCGAATGTAATGGAGATATTTGTTTTCAAACAGATAAATGTATTATTGAAAATACTACTTCTATTTTTCCTACTACGTCTATTTTTCCTACTACTTCTATTTTAGACACAAAACCTGAAAACTTAGACAATAATTTATATTTCTGTGGAATAGATCAAAATAATTTTAATTGTGCTCAACCATGTATAACTGGTTTATCAACAGAATGCAGTGATGATAACAGTATATTATGTTTAAATGTGAATAATTTGTGTGATGGTAAAAACAGTGAACAATTTAGTAATATTGTAAATAGTTCTTTTCATAATAAACCAACAGTTCAATTCTTATTTATAAATGTAATTCTATTTTTAGTAATAGTACTTTAAAAAACTCATATAATTTTAAACTAATATTTAGTTTAAAATTATATCTATTTAAAAATTAAAACAATAATTTATAAATGAATACTGTTTATATAAAATGGAATAATATTTCAAAAAAAATAGTTAATAATGAAATTATTTCATGGAAAAAACATATCGATGTTATATATATGTTAGAACATACGAATGAAATATTTGGAAAAATATATTTAGAACTTTTAAAAAAAGATTTTATGATAGATTTTATAAAAGATATTATTTTTGAAAATGATAAGTATGGTGACCCTGAAAAATACTATTTTATAGAAGATAATTTCGAGGCATCTCCTTCTAGTTTAAGATATCTTTATCAAGCTAATGAAATTCTTAAACTTATTAAAAGTAAAAATCTAAAAGATTTAAAAATAGTAGAAATTGGTGGTGGATATGGTGGTTTATGTTTGATAACTCATTTGTTATTTAAAAAATTTAATATAAACATTGACAAATATGTAATATATGATCTAAAAGAAATACAAAATCTTCAAAAATATTATTTAAATAATTTTAATTATATTGAAAATATTGTATGGAACGATTCAAATACTTTCGGAGAAGATTTAAAAGATGATAATTATATTTTAGTTTCGAATTATGCATTATCTGAAATTGATATTGAATATAGATTGAAATATTTAAAAAATCTTTTACCTAAAGTTTCAAGTTCGTTTATGATTTGGAATTCTGATAATATAAAAGGTTTAGAATCTGTGTTGAACATTAAACAAGATATAGAATACCCTCAAACTGGATTATGTAATACAATAATTACATTTTAAAAATTTTTAAACTAATTTTTAGTTTAAAAATATAATTAAGTTGTTATTGATGCTAATTCCTTTTTAAAACTATTATTATCATCTTTTAGATTTAATATACTTTGTTGTGGATCCATCATCATATCAAATCTTTCCATATCAATATTTCCACTTTCTTCTGTATACCATTCATTTGCAACATCTACTGTTTTCTTTTTTATTCCTCCATCTACTATATATTCTGTTAGTTTTTTTGCTTCAACATCTTTTCGAATTTCTCCTTTATTATCTTTATATTTAAATATTTGTCTACTTGGATCGGTACATATATAAAGTAAATTTCCATTTTCATCTTTTAAAAGTTTGTCCTTTACAAATCTTGCAATACCTTTTTGTCCGTTGATAGCATAATTAATATTAAAATCATTTCGTATTACATCTTTTATTTTCTCTATATTATCAAAATCTATACTTGATGTTATATTTAAAGTATTATTAGTTGTACTATTTTTAGGTTGTTTTGCAATTTCTTTTAGAGTTTCATGATCTTCTTTTAAAGATATAAGTTGTCCTTTAAGTTCCGCATTCTTTTGCTTTAATTCATGTTCAATTTCTTTTACTTTTTGCTTTAATTCATGTTCAATTTCTTTTACTTTTAACTTTTCTTCAAATTCTTTTTCTTTTTCTTTTAATTTTTCTTCAAATTCTTTTTCTTTTTCTTTTAATTTTTCTTCAAATTCTTTTTCTTTTTCTTTTATTATCTGTCTTATTTCTTTATTACATAGTTCACCATGTATAGAAAGATATTGTTTTGTGGTAAAGGACTTATTACAAAATTCACATTTAAAATTATTTTTTTCTATTTTTCCTTGCAATTTTAAACAGTATTTAGTTGTTTTCTGATGAGCATTTAAAGATGATCTACTAGAAAACATTTTATTACAAAAATTACATTCCATTATATAATATAGTTTCAAATTTTTAAATCAAATTTAAAAAAAATTCTAAATTTTAAATTATTTTAACCTATATATACAGACTAAAAAACACGTTTATAAAAAATTTCTAAATGTTTAGAAAAAAATATAAATATTTAGAATTTTTTATAAACATTTAGATTTTTTTATAAATATATTTTTTAAAAAAATGTGTTCCGGAGGAGATAAATTTTATGACATGTAAAACAGTTTAAAATATTTCGAACCTCCTTTGGATTTTTTTTACATTTTTTTTAAAATTTTTTTCCACACACACAAAAAATGTGTGTGTGTGGAAAAACTTTTTGTTATTTACTTATAATTATTTTATTATTAAAATTTTCGTACGAAAAACTTTTTATTAAAATATTTTTTCTATAAAATAATTTTTTTAAAACTAAAAAGTTTACTAAAAAAATTTAAAAACAAAGTATCGGAAAATAAAATTTTTAATTTTTTGATACTTTAATATTTTAAACACGAAAATAGTTCAAAATAAAAATATACAAACGAACTTTTTGAAAACATGTTTTTTCATCTCAAAAACAAAATATTAAACATAAAAACAGTTTAAAAATTAATTATAATAAGATCCGAAATTTTGTGTTTAATATTATATGATAAAAATTGAAAAAATCAAAATTTTTGAAAAAGTAAACAGAATTGACTGTTTAAGTTTCACTGATTGAGAAAATCAGTAAACGGTTTTTTTTTGAACTTGGAATGAAAAGAATTTAAAATACAAATCCAGTATAAAATTTAAAAATTGTATTTTGAAATGACTATTATATAGATTATATAGATGTTTAAAATGAAACGTTTCATTTTAAACAATATTTTAGTTTTAATAAAATAAGAATTTTAAAAATTTTTGTGTTCGTTTGATAAATTTTATTTTGACATGTTTTCATGTTTAAAATATTTTTAATTTTTTATGACATTAGTTTAAATATAATTAAGTTGTTATTGATGCTAGCTCTTTTTTAAAAGTATTAGTAGGAAAATACTTTTTATTACACTGGAGGGTATTCAAAATATCTTTAAAGTTAATTTTAAAACATAAACTATAGTTTTGAAATTACAAAAATTTATAATAAAGTTCAAAGTAAAGTTAAAAGTATATCTAAATTTTTAATCTCAAAATTATTTCCATACAACATTAAAACTAATATATCATTTTTACTAAATGGTGTATTTAAATCAGTATATGTAAATGAAAAATATTCTGTTACACTATTTATATCAGCTGGCACAGGTAATACAATATTACTAAAAGGTATTGGTTCTTGATCAGGAGAACTTATACCTAAAAATATATGAGTATTTTCTACATCAGTACTATGTACATTTCCAGAAATTTTTAATGTATCTATAATACCATCAATATCTAAAATTTTTAGATTATTATTTTTTATACTAGGAGTAAATGTGAAATTTTTATTCACATATGAAATTTTATTTTGTTGAGGAGTAGAAGTCGGTGTAAATACTGAATTAGTATTATTACCACCGGAAAAAACTACTGAAAATATAATAGCTACAACTACAGCTATAAAAGCTAAAATAGCAAATTTTTTTGACATTATCTTTATAATAAAATAAAATTATTTTTAAAAAATTTACTTTAGTATTGTTAAAAATAAATGAAAACAAAAAGACAAAAAATAAATTTAACTCCTGGAGGTATACCTAAAATAATACATCAAATTTGGATTGGTAATTCTAGTTCCCCTAAATTAAATTTACTTTATATGAATACTTGTAATCATATGAAAGGTTGGGAATATAAAATTTGGTCAGATGAAGATATAACTAAAAAAAACTTCCCTTTAACTTATGATCTTATACAAGACATAATTCAAGTTGGAATCGATGATAATAAAATAAATAAAAAATTTGCACAAGTCGCAGACTTAATGAGACTTGAAATTTTATTTAGAAATGGAGGAGTCTATATAGATACTACAGCTGAATGTCTTCAAAATTTCGATACTTTATTTGATAACGAAGATTATCAATTTGTAGTTTCAAATGAAGATCCATGTAATTTTGATTGTATGACTGATTCTGGAGAATATTATATTAGTAATAGTTTTATAGCATCAACAAAAAGGCATCCTGTACTTAGAAATTTGCTTAGCGTCGGCAGACTTAAAAAAATAGATATCTATTCTTATAAAATAAATAAGGAAACAGGTCCTTATTATCTAGGAAAACATATACAAAAAATAATGAGAAATCACCATATTACTATGTTACCTTCAGATCTTATTTATCCTACAAGATATGAATCAATGTACGATATTGAAAGACCAGATGAATGTTTTAAATATGAAAAAACAAAAAACACAAATATTGAATTAAAAAATAAACATAATGATAGTATATTTTTAGAATATCCATGTAAATCATATCCAAAAAGTTATGTAATAAAACATTTTGAAGCAGGCGGAACTTGGCAATGAAATTAATTATAATTTAAATATATGTTTATGAAATATAGTTATGAATTTTAAAATATTAGAAGATAATTTAGCTAAAAGTTTTATTAATGATAGCGAATCGTTCGAAAATATGAGAGATCTTTTATATTTTACAGAATGGTTTGATGAAAACAACGTAAAATTATATTTACTTTATGAAGATGATATAATAAAATCATTTGCACTTTTATCAAAAATGGAAAAGGATCCTTTAAGAAAACATTTAAATCCTTATCATCTAAATTATATTTATACTTTTGAAAATGAAAGACGGAAAGGTTACGCTTATAATCTTTCACTTGAAATAAAAAAAAGAACACGTTACAGTATTTTGTATGAATGAAGAAACTATAAATCTTTTTAAAAAAGCAGAATACAATTTTGAGAGTCTAGATACGTTATATAAAACTATACCAATATATAGGTATCCTTAATTTTTAAACTTAAAAAAGTTTAAAAATTTAATTTATAGACTGTACGCTTCCAAGATTATTTATATTACATTATTTTAGTAAAATAAATATTGTTAATAATAAAAATGTATCTAAAAAAAGAAATATTCTGACCGGAGATCCTCAAAAAGTAAAAGAAGGCGAAGATCAAAAAGTAAAAGGATGCGAAGATCAAAAAGTAAAAGAAGGCGAAGATCAAAAAGTAAAAGGATGCGAAGATCAAAAAGTAAAATTGATGGTGCAAGTCCGGAAGATTTACTTATAAATATAAATGAATATTTAAATAATGCTGACATAAATGCAACATATATAGATTCAAAAATTTCTATACTCGACGATAAAATTAATGATTTTTTTATTTATATAACACCAGATAACACAAATATTCGTATCGTATTAACAGTTGTAAACAGAGAGACTGGTGATTATACTAACTTTAATATAACGAGTACTAAAATTGAAAAAATAAATAAAGCTTTTTTACAATCTATTAATTTACAACTTGTAAGTTATATTAAAGTTAGATTTAATTATACTCCGCCTGAATTAGAAAAAATCAAATATATAATAAGAGACATTATATCTTATATATATTATCTTATAGAATCATATATAAAAGTAAAAGAAATTAAAACATCGGAAAGTGGTAATTCAGTATTATTTATATTACCAAATAATCTTCAATATAATATTGACGTAAAAATATGCGATAATTATAAAAATATTTGTATGAGTTTAGAAAGAAATACTGAATTTAATACCCGTATTTCACCAATAAAAAGAGTTCCAATTGAATCAGATTTACACAATAAGATATTTGAAATATTTAATGAATATAGAGATATGATAGAAGGGAATAAACTATGAGACTATTCAAAATTTGTGATTTTTTTGATACGAATGTTTTAATTCGAAAGGATAAAACTTTTAGAACTTGATCACGTGAAAACCAATTTGTATTTTCACAATAAAAATGATAAATTTTAAAACTTAATATAAATTTTAAAATTACATATCAGGTAATTTATTTTGATTATTTAGAGAACCTAAAAGAGGTCCCATCATTCCTATAAGTCCAGATAGATCAGGAGGTTTTTGTTCACCACCTTCACCACCTTTATTCATATTATTTAAAAGCCCAGACATCATATCTAATGGATTACCTCCTTCTGTTCCATTTTGATTTACACCCATATCAGCACACATTTTTTGAACACCGCCCATTAATTTGGATAAATCTAATGAACCATCTTGCATACCTGAACCTAAACTTGACATTATATCTGTAAGTAGTCCAGAACTCATAATAGCTGACACAGCTTCCATAGGATTTGAATTTGGTTTAACATGTTCTTCAACTTTATTAAAAATATTACTTAACATATCAGTTTCTTTTGAACTATTTTTTAGAATTTCTTTTGCATTTCCATCCGGATCTAATAAAGCAGAGATAGTTAATAGATGATTCCAAATAACTTTGCTACTATCCATGTCTGCATCTTCAAAAATATTTACAAAATCAATATACACTTTTGAAGAATATTCTATTTTGAAAGTTACAAATTTTTTGTATGTTTTTGAAGTTATTCCATCTCTGTTTAATGTACAAAAATCTTTAAAAATTTCAATATGTTTACTTATAGCTTTATCATGATTAATAGTTGTTTTACATAATAGTCTATCATAAAGTTTTAAAGCATGATTTGAATCTCCAAAAACAGAACTTAAGTCTATAACAAATGATGAAATTGCTTTGAATGCAATAGTATTTGAATTAGATTTACTCATTTTATAATATTATTTATTGTCTTAAATATAAATTTTTTTTATTTAAATAAGAATAAAAGTAATATTTAAAAAAATATAACTGATTACTTAAATAGAATTATAAAGTTTCATTTAATAAAAATATTTAGTCTTTTATAAATAAATGGATATAAACTTTTATAAACCTATAATTGATTTTGAATATTTTATTACATCATGTAAAAATGGTGTATTATCAGATGTAAAAGAATCTTTATTAACATTAACTATGATTGAATCCAAAACAAATAAATAAGATTCAACTAGTATAAAACATAATATAATTAATCTTCCGGATGAAAACGATATGACAGGTTACATGCATGCTGTAGATAATAATCGTACAGATATTGTAAGATATTTTCTTTATAACTATAATTGTGAATCATTTTATAAAAATAATGACGGTTACTCAGCGTTATTATTAGCAGTTAAAAAAGGATTTACTGATTGTTTAAAATATATTTTAAAAAAAGATACTACTGTAAACGAAATTTTAAGTAATTTAAAAAAATTAAGATCTTTATATTCTGCAAAAGATAAATTATATTACGAAATAGACGAGTTAATTATCGAATTAGGAGAACTAGATCCAGGGGTATTAAAATTATTTTCAGAATTAAATAAAATAGATGATATAGAAAAAAATATATATTCAAATTTAGATCGTCTAGATTTTGAACAAATTATTTTATGTTTTAAAAATACTTCAAATCCTATAATTCAATCATTATTAATAAACACTTTTGACTCTTATGATGAACTTATTTCTATATATACAAATATGACATCTGGAGATGTTGTTTAATTCTTATTTAAAGAAATGAAAATATATAAATAGAAATGTCAGTTCAAACTCGTTATTTAAGATTATATCCTATTCCATGGCCAGTATTTAGTACAAAAAATTATGTACAAGATCAAGATGGTTGGTGGAATTGGCAACCTAAGAAAAGAAGGAATCGAAAGATATTATCTGATTGATAATATATAACTTATTTTAAGTTATATATTTACATTATATTTTCTATTCTTATCATATGGGATTTGTAAAACATCAACATTTAAGTTATCAAGTAACCATTTATTATCACATTTTGAATGATTTACTTTAGATATAAATTCGGGTTTTAATAAAATTGTTTTTGCTGATTCAAAATTATCTCCAACATATAAACATTTATTTGGATTTTTGTCCGATTCTTTAATTATTGTTTCAAATAAATTTTCTCCATAAATATAATCATCATCTAGTAAAATTATTTTTGTACCACATTCATCTTCTCTTAATAAAGTAGGTACATATTTTGTACCAGATCCGTAATCTTTTCCAGTTGTAAAAATATTACATATATCTTTATATTTTTCTGGTACATCACAATCTTCCGTTACATTTAAAGAAATTTTATCAACTCTTGTAGTTTGATTTAATAAAGAATTTAACATAGGTGTAATATTTTTTATTCTTTCCGGAGTCGAACTAAAAGAAACAACAACTTTACTATCTGTACATCTGTTTAAATTCTTATAATTATTTATAAAAGACTTTGAAGAACTATTTAATAATTTATTATATCTTGTACTTTTAGAAATACTTAAATGTATCGCTATCGATGAACCTATAAGTATTGATGCTAATATTACTGGTACATACCATGGTATTTTTGACATCTTATCTTTATTTTATAAAACAAATCTTTATAAAATAATTTTTATTATTTTTATACTTTCTTTTAAAATTCAATTTTTATAAGTCTTCAATCTTCATGTTTAAATTCTGAACCTTCTTTTTTCTACTTTATAAAATAAAAAAATGAATTTTGCAAGTAGACAATGTAATAATATTATAGTAATTATGAACCAAGATAAGAAATATGTGTGCGATTTTATTAGAAAAACACTTACAACATATACATTTGATAGAATGCGTGATCATCAAAGTGATAATAACTTTTTAGATTATAATGACTTTATGGAATATCAGTTTAAATGTGTTATCAATTTAGATGATAATAAATCAAATCAAATAGCATATTTATGTTCTATGATTAAAAATGATGAAATTTGTTTATGTGACGAAGAAAGTTGTATTGAATTTACAGCTTATACTATATATTGGCAAAGAGTTTTTGATGAAGACGGTAATGTTGATAAAAATAAAAGTAAATTGACAATTATGAATCCTCGTTAATTTAAAATTTATTCTTATAATACAATTTAATTTTTATAGATAATTCTATAAAAATCAATAAATTTAAGCTACAACTTCCTCCTTAGGAAAATGATTCTTCAACAAGGATTGAAGACGGAAGTAAGTAAGAGGCTCGGTTGAAGTCTTCTCATCATAATTCAACAACTTTGCAAGCTTAGGATCGGGACGAATTTGTCTCTTATCTTTATCATTCTGCAATTTGTGCTCGCGAATGTAGTTGCACAAATACTTAGTTACTTCAACTCTAGATTTCTTTTCACTGGAAGCCCAACCAGCAAACTTAGCTATCTCCTTAGAGATAGGAACAGGTTTTAAGAAACCTGAAGTAGTGTTAGAAACCTTTCTTTGAGTAGGATTGCGCTTGCTAATGATACGAGAAGATTGAGACTTAAGACCCTTCAATCTCTTGTTAAGCGTTCTCAAAAACTTAACACCCTTAGTCTTGTTGGAACTATCTCTAAGAACTTCGATTTCCTTTTCAATAGACTCGATAAGTTCATCAAAAGTAGCAATAACGCTATCTCTTGTAGGAGCAACTCTCTTCTTCTTTTCCTTTCCATCCTCAACAACTTCCTCTTCCTCTACAAGCTCTTCCTCCTCCTTAACAACTTCCTTCTTTACCTTCTTTGCGACAACAGGTTCCTTCTTTGCTACAACAGGTTCCTTCTTTGGGGCTGCTGTCTTCTTAGTAGTAGTCTTCTTTGATTCAACAACTTCTTCTTCAACTAATTCATCTTCCTTCTGTTCGGTTTTAGTGTTCTTCTTTGCCATTTTTATTATATAAACCCTGTCTTTAAGTTAGTTTTATTTTAATATTTAATAAAACTTATTAACAATATAATAATTTAAAAAAATAACTATTTAAAAAAATTTTATTAATTCCCGCTTTAATTCCTATAATATTTTAATTTGTCAAATTTAAAGTTTAAAATTTATAAATAAAATGTTTGACTCTATTACAAAATATATACATTATAAAATAATTACATTTTTAATTAGAGATGAAGATATAAAAAAAATATTTATAAATGCAACGAGAAATAGTTATATGAATTGGAATTATTATATTTTTAATTCTTTGTACGACTTTATTAATAAAAAGTACTCTGAAATAAATAAAAACAACACAAATATTTTATTATTTTCAAATGAATTTATTATAATTTTATTTATAAAAGATGAAGATTTTCTTAAAGTTTTGGACTTATGGTGGCCTGAACGTGATGAAAGTTATAATTTTTTAATTGATAATTTAATATTTCTATATCCAGAAAGATTTAAAATTGAAAAATAATAAAATACTTTAAATAAAGTAGTATGGAACAATATAAAAAATCTACACGAAATTCTCGAAAGGAAAACAAAAAAATAAGAATAATAAGTTTTTTGGTTCAAAAAAACATATAAGAATTACTATAGTAAAACAATCGGGAAATCTTAAATATTAAACTAAAATTTAGTTTAATATTATTTTTTATTTTTTTTATTTTTTTTAAACTTAATTTAAATAAATATGTCAGATATTTTGTCTATTAGAGACAATCTTAACGAATATAAATCCGAATCAGAATCTAAGTCCTGTTCAGATTCTAATGATGAACAAGAATTTCTTTTTAAACATACAACAACAAAAGATTCTATACTATATGTGATAGCTGTTGTTTCAAATCCTGCTAGATTCGAAAGAAGATATAAACTATTTAAAGAGTTTTGTAAAAGAATGAAAAAAGAAAAACAAGTTAAATTAATAAGTATTGAATTACAACAGGGGTCTAGACCTTTTCAAACAAAATCAACAATAAAATTAAGAACAGATCACGAATTATGGTTTAAAGAAAATTTAATAAATGTAGCCGTAAGATATCTTCCACATGATTGGAAATATATGGCATGGATTGATAGTGATTTAGAATTTCAAAATAAAACATGGGTAAGAGATACTATTGAACAACTTCAAACATATAAAGTTGTTCAATTATTTTCTCATTGTATAGATCTTGGAATTAAAGATGAAACATTACAAGTACATACTGGGATATTTTATGCATATTGTAATGGTGAAAAATATGTTACACCAAGTAAATATGGAAATTATTTTCATGTAGGATATGCATATGCAATCACAAAAGAAGCTTATAATAGTATTGGTGGTTTATTAGATTTTGCTATACTTGGTTCGGCAGATAACCATATGGCTTTAGCATTACTAGGTTTAGTTGATCAATCAATAAATCAAAAACTTCATCCCAATTATAAACTATTATGTAAAATATTTCAAGAAAGATGTGAAAAAAATATAAAAAGAAATGTAGGATATGTACATGGTACAATTTTACATCATTTTCATGGTAATAAAGTAGATAGACAATATAAATCTAGATGGGAAATTTTAGTTAATAATCAATTTGACCCTTTAGTTGACATATATAAAGATCATCAAGGATTATGGCAATTAGATGATGCAAAAAGTAAATTAAGAGATGATATTATTAGATATTTTCGTGAAAGAAACGAAGATTGTAATGTAATGCCTATGGATTATAAATATTGTAAAGGTAAATGGATTTAATTTTTATTTTTATATTAGTATAATATAAAAATATGTCCACTAATTCATTTTTAATTCATCAAAAAAGTATATTAACATATATGTTTAGAGTTGTTCCGGAACAAAAAGGTTTAATTGTTGCTCATTATATGGGTACCGGAAAAACTATAACAGCAATTGGTTTTCTTATGCAATATTTAAATTCAAATTATAAATTAACTGTAGTTCATCCACAAGGTTTAAAATATATTTGGCAAATTGATTCCAAAAAATTAGGTGTTGAAAATATTATTAATTCCATAGAGTTTTTTTCGTATGAAGATTTTTTTATTTTTTTAGATAAAGATATTAATTTATCAAACAGAGTTGTAGTATTTGATGAAGCTCATAAACTTTCTGGTTTTTTAGAAAGTATGGCTAAGGAGATTTCGATTAAATATTTTGATAAAATAAAAACTATACATCGTATTCTTTTATTAACAGGTACTCCAATATACAATAATGAATATGATTTAAGATGGTTAATCAATATTGCAGCCGGAAAATCTGTAGTACCATTAAATAAAAAAGAATTTGATAAAGAATATATAAAGGCTCATATTCCAAAATCAATTATATTTCAATGGACTATACCTTTTATTACAAAAGTTTTACCTGGAATATTAATATTAGATTTATTTCCGACAATTTTAAATATAATAAGTGTATGGTATTATGGAAATTTTAGTTTTAATAACATTGACAGTCTGATTTCCTTAATAAGTATTATTTCTTACTATAATAAAATACTTCAAGAATCTTATCTTTCTTATTTTATTGATTTAGGTTTAGAAATTCCAACAGGATTACAGGAAATGTTGTATACTCTTAATAAAACATTTAAAGAATATGGTTATAAAGTTTCTTTAAAAGATATTCCTGAATATGTTTTAAAAGTATTAACAAATTTTGGAAGTTTTATAATAGCTATGATTTTTATTTATAATATATATATAATTAGTGATAATATATATCCTAAAACATTTTATGATTTTAATGTTCAAAAGTTTATAAATAATTGCGGTAAATATATTTCATTTTATGACTTGCCAAACAATTCAGTAGATCCAAATTCGAAATTTCCGACTATAAAAAATCATATAATGAAAGTATCTTATACTTCAGGACAGTTACAAGTTTGGGCAGCTATTACAATGAGATCTTCAGATATTACTGAAGTAATTAAAATATTACCACCTAATATGAGTGAAGAAGCATATCGTTTAACAGGTCATAAATACTTAGAACATCCTGAAGATTGGGTTAACTATGGTAGAATAATTGGAAATCTTACTGAACATAATGAAATACCAAAAAAATTTATCGAAGTTTTAAAAACTATAAAATCAGCAGGAATGAAAAAAACAATTGTATATTCTAATTTTTGGGAACAAGGTTGTTTATTATTTGCAAAATATTTGGATTCTATATCTATTAAATACGAATTCATAACACCTTTTATATCTGAACAAGAGGATATAAGAATATTAAAAGATTTTGAAGAAGATAGATGTCCTATTATTATTTTACATCCAGATAAAACAGAAGGTGTTTCATTTAAAGGTGTAAAACAATTACATATTTTAGAACCTTTATTATCATATGCAAAACAACAGCAATTAGTTGCACGTGTAAATAGGTATGAATCTCATATTCATTTACCTATAAACGAACGTAAAGTTGATGTATATTTTTGGTGTGCAAGTCTAGAAAATATTTATGATTGGTTTAGAAAACATAAAGCATCAATGAAACAATGGTTTTTAAAAGAAATGAATATGAATTATTTTAACCGCACCTTAGATTTTACACAAGATGCAACTCCAGATTTTCTAGCTATGCAAAACACTAAAGAACTACACACACTAATTTATTTATTAAAAGAAAAAACGGAAGAAACTTCTGATGCTATAATATTAAAGACAAAAAACAAAAAGGAATGTTGTTTATGGGAACCAAATGAAAAACAGATTCAAACATGTTTAGCTAATTATGGAAAAATGTGTATATAAGTAATTGATTGTTATCTAAAATTTGTTTTTAAAAACATCGTAAGATAAAATTATAAACTGAAAATCACCTTTTATATTTTGTAAAGTATCTAAAATTTGTTTTTAAAAACATCGTAAGATAAAATTATAAACTGAAAAT
>Ga0247843_1001089_pt1 | contig 58712 bp, 53 predicted proteins | sample LaCruzMarch2017__FD_192420 | JGI IMG/M metagenome (GOLD analysis project Ga0247843, IMG submission 192420) | Freshwater microbial communities from meromictic Lake La Cruz, Castile-La Mancha, Spain - LaCruzMarch2017_8m | ecosystem: Environmental > Aquatic > Freshwater > Lake | place: Spain...
AACGCATCACGAACGGTTCGGGCACTGGCAAGAAATTCAAACTCCGGCTGATTCTCTAGGCAAGCGGCGAGCATATCACCGAAACCAGCGGAATCCTCGACCATTGCCACCTTGATCCGCGGCTGGTCCCAGAAGATTCCCGGGCACTCAGGCATGTTGGCTGGCTTAGTGATCCGGTCTTTCACGGTAAAACTCGCGGCATTTTGACTGCAACGACCGAACGGCCTGGCTGTGAAGCTACGGTGACCCAGCCACCAACCGCCTCTACCTGATTCACAAAATTGGACAGACCACGGCCTAACGCAAGAGATGATCGAACTGAGAACCCACAGCCATTGTCCTCTATTTGGCAATAAACCCAATCTGCGCTGATCCTAAATTGGATTACGACTTGGGTCGCTCGGCCGTGTCGGACAGCATTTCGGATCAACTCCTGATTTGCAATGATAAGCAGCTGTCGGACCCGGCCACCGATCTCAATGTCTTGTCCAGCCAGAATTTTGAAATCCAAGCCCACGTTGCAAGTGCTGAGATAATTGCGGGCCAAACATTCGATGTGTCTGCCAAAGTCGATGGAGGATTCCGACACATCGCGAAGAAGCCACACCAAACTGTCCAAAGCTTCCGTTGCATCCACCGTCCGTTGATGGATTCGATTGAGCATCGGATCAACCCGTTCCTGCGACTCCTGGCTGCAGATCATTTGCTCCGCCAACAATTGGATCTCACTCAATCGATGGCCCAGATCATCGTGCAAACTCCGGGAGATGCGGACCCGTTCGCTCAGAATTCCCTCCAAAGCCCGAATAGAGGCACTCCGCCGGTTTCGACAGATTTGATAAGACTGCCTTGCCACCAACGCCAACAACACGAGAAATGAAACCAATATGCCGGCACCTAGACATGTTTCAAGCATAACGCACCAGTTTTTCGCCTCCTTTCAGAAATTGGTCTTACACCCTGCCGGCACGCCATGGTACGGGGATGCTTGGAGACCGATCCACCTCCACCTCAGTTATGGGGCCAGTCCTCCATGCCCCTCCGGGCAGTTTGGTCTGAATGCGTGGGGGAAACCGTTGCTTCAAAGGTTGGACGATGCGAAAGGAGTCCGCCAATCCCACGTGGGTCCAGGAATGGTTGTCGTCCGAGACAGAGTAGCGAACCAACGGCGGTTGCAGCCTGGCCGCCAGATTTCTCCGGAGACTCACCAGCGAATCGCCCCCGCCTAGAATGCAGACAGAGGTCTTTTCATGGGAGTTCTTGGAAACCCCGCCCAAACCGGTATCGGTCCCTGCCCAGATGCCGCCGGAGCTATCCACAGCGAGGGATTCTACCGACGCAGCGCCCGGCATCCTGGAATGATCGTGACCCGACACGGCCCTCCCCGCGTCATCGATGAGCATCAATAGGCCGTCCACTCCGAGCACCAAGCCCCGAGGTGAGGCAGCCAGTGCATTGATGCAGGTTCCGCCCTGGAGGACCGCCGGCACCTGAGCAGGGGTGCTTAGAAAATTCCCATCCCGGACGAATAAACCGTGAGCTCCTGATGCGGCCCACAACCGGCCACCGGAATCCAAAGCGATGCTCTGTATGGAAAAAGCCACCCAAAGATTACCCCGATCATCCACCTGGTAGACACCGCCTTCACGCGCACCCCACAATGTCGGCACCATTTCCAGAGATTCTCCTTCGGAGACGGGCCGTGGCGGCAACTCAACCTCCAAACTTCTGAAGCGGCCCCGAATCACCCGACCATTCTGCCACCACACCCAACCCTTGCCGTCCTTCACCACATCGCTCGCTGAGAGTTGCTCCGTCTGATAACCGCCTCGCGGCTGAGGCTTGAGGCAATACACGGATCCTTGGCCTCGAAGCCATATCTGGCCATTGGCATCAAAAAGAACCCGCTGAACCGGTTCATCGCTCAGACTTTCGAGCCCTTCCGAGACGAAGAACCGAGCCCCATCCAAGGCGCGGAGTCCAAATCGGGTGGACACCCACAACAATCCATCGGGTGATTGAGCCAGATCTAGAATCGATCCGCCCAGCAGTCTGTCGCTCTCGCTCCAGCGAAAATTCAAGAAGGGCTCGGAAACCGAATGCTCCGTCGAAACATCCACCACCGACTCGGCCCAACCCGGTCGCGATAGGACCAAAGATAACAACAACGACAGGACTGCACATCGAAAAGTCCAGATTCGTGAACTGAGGTCGTGCATGGCGGGCGTTAGACTCGAGCCAGAAATCAAAAAGGCTTCCGTAAGTTATGGATTCGCAGCCCAAAGACCAAGCCGGTTCCCGAAACGTGGGAAGAAGTGGTCCAGTTTTTTGCCGGCCCGATGGCTCAGACACCGGACAACATGCGTCACCTTCTCGCCTCCGACCTAGCCCGCCCAAGCGGACGAGAATCCAGCCGAGCCGTGATCATGATGTCTACAAAAGGAAATATCAAAACACCCAACCTGCATCGATATCGCCTTTAATTGATGATCTTTGAACCAAATTTTGCCCCGTGGCCGAGTGTTTTCCGAAGATCAAAACAGTTTTTGTAACTGCTTTTGTGGATCTTCCGTTACAAAAAAATTCAGGACTATCTTAAGCAATGAATGTCTACCCCATGGTTATCGACGCAGACAAAGCTAACCGGGTGGTCTGATAGAAAACGATCTTCCATGCACCACGCCTCGATCAATCTTGGAAAGGGCCTCAAAATGCAGTCCAGTTACCTCAGGTGGTTTTTGGAGGAACATCCCTCCGAACGCCAGCGTCTACTGGACATGTATCCAGCAAGTCGTCGGTGGTTGGTTCGCATTCTTCTGTCCACCCGTTGGATCGCTTTGCTGGAGACCGAGATCAACTTGGCGGCAGCCCTGGCAGGCATCGAAGCTGAAACCCCTTGCGGCAGCCTGAAATCGATATCGGAGGCCTATCTCCGAAGGCAGACGGCAGGGGGCGCCACTAGATGGACTACGATGCTCCTGAGCGCAGACCCAATGCTGTTGATCAAATCGAAGTTGTCTTTTCGTGAAAATTTTTAATTATAAATATACTTAAATTCAATGTATCGCTCTGCTGGATCCCCTGAAACATCCTTGGAATCGACTGTCCGACTCTACAACTGGACGCTCGTTGAATCCCAAGCCGGCCTCCGACTCAAAGGCTGCGCCACCGACCCGGCTCGGGGCGCGCGTGGGAAGGTGTTGCTATCCGCCCCATTGGTGGGACGCATCGGCCAATACTTTCTCTCCCAGAAAGGATGCCTGTACCGACTGGAAGCCCCAGCAACCAATGATCCGGAAAAACAGGCCTCCATGCGGGCCACTTTGGAGCAAATCAAGCCCATGGGGGGCGATCCCAGCAGCCCCGGCCGAACACTTCAAATCATCGTCGCCGATCAGGACCCCAAGATTCGAGCTTTTCTGACGGAATTGTGCTTGGCGCAAGGACTCAACGTCCATGAGGCCGATTCCGCCGAGCAGGCCGTCGATTTCATTCTCAAGGGCAATGGTGATGGCACCATTCTTCGCATCTTTGGCAATGGGGCGCTGGGCGTACCGGTTTTCAGAATGCTGGCTGCCGTCCAGTGGCCGCGGAAGACACTTTTCATTCCTCTGGAGGCCATCTCCAACTGGGTGGAGATCCAGAATACCATCGAGAGCCGCACGCCCGTCGCCTACCCAGAGTCGCGGCGCATGTCCCTAGCGATCGAGGCCTTGCTGGATGGTCGGATTGGTCTCTCGCGGGATGTTCTCGTGGAGAGCGCCCCTTCCCCCCTCAAGAGTATCTACCCGCTCTCCGACCGGGAGCGCAACATCGCCGCGATGCGGGGCGCCGGGGTCTCCTGCCAAGAAATCGCTGATCAATTGGGATTGTCTGTTAACACCGTTTACGCCCACACACGAAACATCGCCCGAAAGACTCGGCCATTGCTCGGGGGTTTTGCGGCGGTAGCGGAAAACCCGGTTGACCTCGTGTCTGCTTGACGCTGGATTTAGGAAGATATTTAGGCTCCCATGGCCGAAACAAGCTATGGGAGCCATTCAATTTGGGACGGACGGTTGGCGAGCCGTCATCGCCGAAGACTTCACGTTTTCCAACCTGGACCGCGTGGCCCAGGCAACGGCGGATTATTGGCGAGCCAACCCGGTCGATGGCGTTAACGGTGACCGTGCCGTCGTAGGCTACGACCGACGCTTCCTCTCCCCAGAATTCGCAGCCCGGGTGGCCGAGGTGTTGGCCGGCAACGGCTTCACCGTCACACTGACCGATCGTCCTACCCCCACGCCCAGCGTGTCCTTCGAGGTGAAACGCCAGAAGGCCATCGGTGGGGTGATGCTGACAGCCAGCCATAATCCGGCGGCGTTCAATGGCTTCAAACTCAAGGCCTGGTATGGAGGGTCAGCTGAACCGGCCACATGCAAGGCCGTGGAGGGGCTTCTTGACCGGAACCCGGTCCGCTCCATCCCCCTGCCTCAGGCCGTGCGATCCCGTCTGGTTTCGGTCCGGGACATCCGAGGGGCCCACTATGCCGCCCTCAAGAAGTTGGTCGATTTCCCGCTCATTGCCGCTTCCGGGCTGAAGTTTGCCCACGAGGCGCTGCATGGCGTGGGCGCCGGGTGCTTCGATGAACTCTTAGCGGGCACCACCTGCCGGGTGACCACTCTCAATGCCGAGCACAACCCCGGCTTCGCGGGCATCAATCCGGAGCCCATAGCCCGGAATTACATCCGATCGATTCCGTTCCTCCAGAAACACCCCCACGACATTTGTCTGGTGACCGATGGGGACGCCGACCGGGTGGGCGGCCTGATGGGAAACGGAGCACCACTGACCACCCACCAGATCATCTGCCTTTTGCTCCGGCACTACGTCAAGAATCGGGGCATGACCGGAAAGGTGGTCAAGGCGCTGACCACGACCTCCATGGTGGATCATATGTGCGCGAAATTCGGTCTTGAACTCATCGAGACGGGCGTGGGCTTCAAATACATCGCCAGCGAAATCCTCAAAGGAGGCGTTCTTCTCGGGTTTGAAGAGAGCGGCGGCATCGGTTTTCCGGGCCATATTCCAGAACGCGACGGCATCGCCGCCGGACTGGTGCTCTTGGAAATGTTGGCCATGGAGCGCAAACCTCTGAAAGTCCTCCTCCGCGAATTGGAAAAAGACTTCGGGCCACACCGCTATGCCCGCATCGACACCACCTTCCCGCTGGAGAAACGCTCGGCGCTGATGAGCTACTGCGCAGAACACCCACCGGCCCGCCTGCTGAAGTCGAAGCTCGCCACAGTGAAGGCCTACGACGGGGTGAAGTTCATCGCTCAGGACGGATCCTGGTTGATGCTACGTGGCTCCGGCACCGAACCAATCTTACGCATCTACGCCGAGGCCAAGACCGACGAAGACGCCCAATCCCTACTCCAACAAGGAGTCCGGTTGACCCGTAAGGTCTGAGCGACTGGCACGGGGACCGATTAGTAACCCCCGACCGCGGCGGCGTGTCCGCTCACAATGGCCACACCGGCACTGGTGCCCAGACGGTTGGCTCCGGCCTCCAGCATCGCCAGCGCCGTGGCCGTGTCACGGATTCCGCCGCTGGCCTTCACGCCCAGAGCGGACCCGACGGCCTGTCGCATCAGGCGGATGTCTTCCACGGTGGCCCCACCGGAGCTGAAGCCCGTGGAAGTCTTCACGAAGCGGGCTCCCGCCTCGACGCTGAGGGAGCAGGCGCGGAGCTTCTCGTCCTCGGAGAGCAGACAGGTCTCCAAAATCACCTTCACCCAGACTCCTTGGGCGGCTTCGACCACGTCACGGATCTCACGGAGCACAGCGCGGTCGTCTCCGTCCTTGAGTCGGCCGATGTTCAAGACCATGTCGATTTCCTGAGCCCCGAGATCAATGGCCACCTCGGTCTCGTAACGTTTGGCATCCCCGTCCATGGCTCCGAGGGGGAATCCGACCACCGCCGCCAGCTTCACTTCCGAACCCTCGAGCAAGGCGGCCGCCTGAGCCACCCGACTTCCGTGGACACACACGCTCCAGAATTGGTGTTCCAACGCCTCGGCGCAAAGGCGTGCGATGTCCGCCGCCCGAGCCTCCGGCTTGAGCAGGGTGTGGTCGATGTGACGGGCCAAGTCGCGAGCGCTCCATTGCATGCCCCCAATCTCCCGGTCCGCCGCCGCCGGTTCAAGCTTGCAAGGGAGCCTGTCCCTTGTTGGGAGCCTGCAGATACAAAAAGACCGGCCCCTTTGTGGGGGGCCGGCCCTATGAGAACCTTGGACTGCTATGACGGTCCGTGGGGCAGATCAAAACTTCTTGCTCGCCTGGACGTAGACGAACCGCCCGAGCAGGTCGTAGGTGGACTTGTCGGTGTTGTCTTCTGACGAGGAGGCGATCAGCGGTGGTTTCTCATCGGTGATGTTGTTGACGCCGATCGCTATACTAGTGCCGTCATACCACGCGCCACCGTTGGCGCTCTTGAAGTTGTAGGCCAGACGCATGTCAACTGTGTAGTAGTCCGGAACGTTCCATGCCAGATCATTGGCGGTGAATCCGTGGACGGTATCCCCGGTGAACAAGTAGCCCTGGTCAGCGACACCAGGAACGTAGCGTCCGACGATGCTGTATTGGAAGTTTTGGTAATCCCAAGTGGTGCCCGTGGTGACCAGGTAGTCCGGCATCGCGCCGTTGGAGATGCCGGTGACTTGGGAATCGGTATACTGCCCGGCGAAGCTCAGGAATGGTGTGCCAGGACCTTGGTTCTGCTTGTACCCGAGCAGATAGTTGGCGTTGGCAAAGAGGTTAAATTCACCCAACGAGTCGGTGGGCACCTTGTAGTTCGCAGTGAAGTCGATGCCGTAAGTCCGCCGGGACGATCCGGGCAGCAAGGGCACATCAAGGTTGCCGAAGTTCGATGCGGTGACCTGATTTGCCGCGCCGGTGGTCAACGGATTGCCACCCGAATCGGTGTAACCCTTGGCCCAGCGGGATGCGTTCCCGAGGGCGTTGATATCGGCAACGATCGCGGTCTGGTCGGGATAATACCCAATATTGTCGTGATTGATGTAATAGTACTCCCCCGACAGTGTGAGGTTCTTGACCGCTTTGGGGGTGATCACGAGGCCTCCGGTGAAGTTCTCCGAGTCAGCCGGCGACAGAGCCGGATTGCTGATGTAGGTGACCTGCTGCTGACCCAGCGCACCACCAACTGAGATGGTTGGGAAACTCTGCACCGCCGGACCAAAAAGACTATAGAGACCGGGGACAACGAACCCTTGAGAGTAGGTGCCCCGCACGGTCACTTGGTCGTCGAGAGGCTGCCAACGGAATCCCACCTTGGGTACCGTGGCATCCTTGGAAACTCCTCCGGTGTCCAACTGCTCGAAGCGACCGGAAGCGGTCAACTCGAAGCGGTACAGCGCCGGGATATTCTGCTCCGGGGATGCCAGCGGAACCCGCACCTCGACGAACCCGGCGTAACGGTCCCGAGTGCCACCCGAGAATGGCAACTGGGCGTTATATCCGAGAAGAGTTCCATTGATGGACTCCGGATCGAAGTTGATGGCGAGGCTCTCGTGGATGTACTGAGCGCCCACCATGAAGGCGAGCGGTCCGGCCGGTAGTTCGAAGAGGTCTCCACCAAAAGTGGGATCGACACTGTACAGTTCAGATCGGCCCGCTTGGTACCCATTGTACCGGATCGCATCGATCGTCCGGGGATCGTTGTACCCAGGCAGAGCGAAGAAGTTGAACACCGGCACACGGTTGCCGTTGGCGTCCCGGAGCTGGCTAGTGCGACCGGTCGGGTCGAAGGCCAGATCGGGGGCCAGGGCCTGGTTCAACAGACTACCATTGCCTGCGGCCGAGGTCTGGAGCTGCTCGCTCCGATTGAAGTTGAACCCCACATCCCAAGCAAATTTCTCGGCGATCCTGCCCTTGAATCCGGCCACGACGTGGAAGAAGTCGGTCTCCGACACATAGCTGCGGTTGCCAAGCTCCGAGAACCGGTTCCGACCGCGGGGGGAGGAGGAGCCTGCGTTGACTCCGTCGTTGCCCAAGGCCACGCCAAACGGATTGGCAGCACTCGCGGCTGGGATGAAGAGGCCGGATTGCCCGATGCCAATCAGCGGAGGAGGAGCCAATTGGCCGATGCTCTCGGTCTGCGTGAACAGGAATTGACTGTGAAAAGTTACATTCCCGTCGGCGAAGTCCTTCTCGAAGTTGGCGAACGCATTGCGACGGTCCTGCCCTTGGATTGATATGGTGTTGAGCAGGGTGGTGTTGAGCAGCGGGAAGTTGGCCCCGGCCAACCCATTGGCCGCCGGCACGGTGTTGAGATTCAGGTAGGGGGCGTAACCCAACTGAGCGACGGCGGCCGCGCTGTAGTCCGCAACCGTCGGATAGGGCCCCCCGGTCAACTGGGGCGGTGCCACCAAGCCGGGACGATATCCGGGAGCTCCGACGGCGAAGGGAGACCCGGCTAGCAGAAAGTCGTCAACCCGCCCGGAGTAGGACGGACTGACGTAAGTTGGGGGATAGAGGCCGCGATCAATCAACTCCTGACGCCCCAGCGAGGCGGACTGGCGGTTCTTGGTATAGAGAGGGTCCGACTGGTAGTAGTTAATGCCCGTGGTAAGGCGGACCCCATCCTTTGCGTAGCCGTAGGCCGCATGGGCTTGGGTCTCGTTGAAATAGCCATTACCGGTGGCGAAGCCATAGCGGGCCCCGACCTCGAACCCATTCCAGTTTTTCTTGGTGATGATGTTGACCACGCCGCCAACGGCGTCCGAACCATAGATGGTGGAGGATCCGTCCTTTAAGATCTCGATGCGATCGATCATCGCCAGCGGCAGGGTGTTGAGGTCCACCGCGGTTCCACTGCTGAAGGAAGAGTTCGCCAGACGCCGGCCGTCCAGAAGAACCAGGGTGCTCAGATTGCGCAATGCCACGTTGGCCTCACCAAAACCACCGTTGTTCTCGGTCTGGCCGGCGTTGCCGCTACCAGCGAACGACGTGCTGTACCGCCGCAGTACAGCAAGAATGTCCTGCTGGCCCGTCAGCGCGATGCGCTCGGCATCGACGGTCTCAACCGGAGCCACACCCACCGTCTCGGCTGTCGGGATCAGCGAGCCCGTGATCTGGACTCGGTCCGTGGTTTGAGCAGCCCCTGCGGTTTGAGCCCAAAGGACCGGAACGGCGATCAGTTGGGATCCGAGCCCGACGGTGATGGCATTCCGGAGAACTGTGCCCCGGAAGTGGCGATAGTTGTGGTACGACATAGGTTGTTTGGTCACAAATGTCCCTAATCAGAAAGATTTGACAACCAGGAATAAGTCCTACGGCAGACCCGATAACACAATCGACGCAAGCGATTTCGTTTGAGAATTCCATAAACATGCCGAAACGCCTGCGGATGTCAGAAATCAGCCAACAAATTCAGCCCTGGGGCCATCCACGGCCGTTGACAGTTTTCCAAGCACCAACCTAGTCTGAGGCCAACAAATTTCTTTCATGTACCGAGTCGCCCTTATCCTTGCCGTGCTGGCCGCCATCGGAAGCTTGGCGCTGAGCTTCACCGTCACCCAACCCAAAATCGAGGGCTTGGTTCAGGAGCGCACCGAACTCCAGACCAACCTGGCCGCTTCAGAGGCCGCCAAGACCGAGGCCGAAAAGAAGGCCAAAGTCGCCACGGCCACGGCCGACAAGAAGACTTCGGAACTGGCCGCCGTTCAGAAAGAGCTGGAGACGGCCGTTGCAACGGCAACGACTCAGCAGGCCCGCGCCGACAAGTACTTCTCCGATTACAACAAGACCCTGGCCGACAAGAACTCCGCGCAGGAGCAGTTGGCTCAGTGGGCCGGCACCGGCATGAAGCCCGACCAGATCATCGCCATGAAGGGCGAATTGAAGGCTTCCAAGGAGTTGTCCAGCGTTCTGGCTGATGAAAAATCCATCCTTCAGCGCAATGTCGCCGCCCTGAAGAACAAGCTCTCCAAGTACGAAGACGAGAACCGCGTTGTTGCCATGCCCGGCCTCAAGGGATCCGTCCTGGCCGTGGATCCGAAATGGGAATTCGTGGTTCTCAATGTCGGCTCTGAACAGGGCGCCCTGGAAGGTGGGTTGCTGTTGGTCCGCCGCGGCGACAAGTTGGTGGGCAAGGTCAAGATCGTCACAGTGGAAGCCAATCGCAGCGTCGCCAACGTCCTTCCGACCTGGAAGCAAGGGGATGTCGCGGTTGCCGCCGGTGACCAGGTGTTGTACTGATCCTCTCATGAAGTCTCTCACTGAGCGTTGCAAAGGGATCGCCTTGGCCGGAGTGGTGTTGATGCTTCTTTCCGGTTGCAGAACCGAGGATGAGCTCATTGGCCGCCCTTGGAACACCCCCAAGTCGTGGGAGTCCGGACTGCCGTCAGCAATGACCGAGGGTCGCTAAACCGTGACTCGCTGAAAACGTTTCGCGGGTTGGCCCATTGGGCACTTGAGACCTCACCACCAATCTCAGTCCCTCCCGCTGAAAAGCAGCCGATCCATGCGTCATCGCTGGATCCGTTACCAGCTCACGACTTACCCCGTCTGGGATTGCCGATTTTGAATCACCCCACACGGGCGGTCGTTGACGGAAACCGAACTCTGCTTCCGGCCAATACCAGCCATTCGATCAATGCAAGATCCCGCCGGGACCTTAGCCCATTTACCTTGACCGGGAGATAATCCTACGCCCATCCTCCGCACCCGCCCAAAAGGCTTCTCAATGTTAGCGCAGATCAAAGGTCTCTTCTCGAACGATATCGGAATCGACCTCGGAACAGCCAACTCCCTCGTCTATGTGAGGGATCAGGGGATTGTTTTGCGTGAACCCTCAGTGGTAGCCATCCAAGCCGGGACAACCAATGTTCTGGCCGTCGGCGAGGAGGCCAAGCGCATGCTCGGGCGAACTCCCGGCAACATCGTCGCTATTCGCCCCATGAAGGACGGCGTCATCGCCGACTTCGAGATCACCGAGGCGATGCTCCGGCACTTCATCCAAAAGGTGCACCACCGCAAGTTGATCATGCCGCGGGTGGTTGTGGCCGTGCCCTCGGGTATCACCGAGGTTGAAAAGCGGGCCGTCAAGGACTCCGCCACCCATGCCGGGGCCCGCGAAGTGTACCTCATCGAGCAACCCATGGCTTCGGCCATCGGAGTCGGCCTGCCCGTCCACGAACCTTCGGGCAACATGATTGTCGACATCGGCGGCGGCACCTGCGAGATCGCGATCATCTCGCTGGCAGGCATCGTCTTCAGCCGCAGCGTCCGCGTGGGCGGCGATGAATTTGACGAAACGATCGTCGCGCACATGAAGCGCGCACACAATTTAATGATCGGCGAACGTACCGCCGAGGAGATCAAGATCCGTGTCGGGTCGGCGTTTCCGTTGGACCAGGAATTGACCATGGAGGTGAAGGGCCGCGACCTCAGTGCGGGCCTCCCCAAGACGGTCGTCATCCGGTCCGAGGAAATCAGGGCCGCCCTGCAAGAACCGCTCTCGAGTATTTTGGAGTCTGTCCGCATCACGTTGGAACGGTGCCCCCCGGAATTGTCTGCAGACTTGGTGGACAAAGGCATCATGATGGCCGGCGGTGGAGCGCTTTTGCGCAACATCGACCGCTTGGTCTCTCAAGAAACCGGCCTTCCGGTCCACATCGCCGACGATCCGTTGAGCGCAGTGGCCACGGGTACCGGACGTGTGCTGCAAGAACTCTCCTTCCTCCGAAGAGTCGCTTCCTCCACGTCCACCTGATCTCCTCGGCGTTCGTTCGTCCGTCACCGGATCGAACGTGCTGAAGCGGAACCATTACGTAGCATTGGTCGGCGTAGGACTCCTAACGCTGGGCCTGCTGAATTTGCCTGTCTCTCTCCAGACGCAGGTCAAGTCGGCTATCGGCGCGTCTTTTTTGCCTCTTTTCGGCATCCGGGCCGCCTCGGATGACCTGCTGGATCGGGCCGGATACCAGGTTCTCCCCCGCTCCACGTTGATCGATAACCTCCTGCGCCTAGAACGGGAAAATGCCGAACTACGGCTCTCGGCTCTGCAGGGGGCCGATGCCCTGGCTGAGAACCAGCGACTGCGGGTCGCTATCGGTGCGGCCCCACGCGGCCCCTGGAACCTCAAGTTGGCGCGAGTGGTGGGACGGGACCCGACAACCTGGTGGCGCACGATCCAGGTCAATCTGGGATCCCGGGACAACCTGAAAACCGACCAAGTCGTGATGACCGGCGCAGGCTTGGTTGGCCGGGTCAGTCAGGCAGGCATCAGCCACTCCCAGGTGGCGCTGGTCGGGGATGCCGAATGCGGAGTGGCAGTGGTGGTCAAAGAGACCCGCGATCTGGGGATCATCAAACCCGGCCAAACCCTTTCGGGTGATGGCGGGTTGGTGGAAATGACCCTGCTGCAGAACTGCCCGGGAATCATGGCGGGCCAAGTCGTTCTTACCAGCGGCTTGGGCGGGGTATTCCCGGCGGGCCTCCCGGTCGGGACCATTGTCGACACCCGAAACGAGGACGGCAACGTGTTCACGACCGCCCGCGTCCGTCTGGCGGCCAATCTCAACCGCCTCGAGGAAGTGTGGGTGCTGCAGCCATGAACCGCTTCACCCTGATCATGCTCTTCCTGGTGACATGGCTGTCGGTATTCGCTCAGACCCAATTCTCGGGCCTGCGACAATGGCTGACCGTACCCATGGCACTGAGCCCCGCGCTCATCTGCTACGCGGCCTTGACCCATGGTTTTGGGATCACCATTTCTCTGGCCGTCCTGAGCGGTCTGTGGGCCGACTCCCTGTCCGCCTCCCCACTGGGGATCAGTGTCATGCCTCTGTTTCTGTTGGGATTTACCCTTCAATTAAAGCGTCACTTGATCCTGCGCGACCAGGGGTTCGCCCAGTTCTGGATCGGGCTTGGAGCTGGGGCTGGTGTGCCGCTACTGACCCTGGGGGTGCTTTTCCTCACCGGTTCCCAACCGGTGACCGGCCGGTTCACGTTCGTCCAACTCCTGCTGCTGGGCCTGCTCAATGGCATCGCCTGCCCCGTCCTCTTCCAGATGTTCGATTGGCTCCACCGAATTTTCGACTACCGCCCGCTGACAACCTCCAGCTTCCGAGCCGATCGGGAAACCGTCCGAAGCCGCCAATTTCGCCTGCGTTGAACCATGCTGATTTTCGACCAGTTCAACAAAGGAGAGCGGCCATTGAGATGGATGGCTGGCGTGGTGGGCGCCGGATTGCTGCTGTTGCTCATCGGGCTGCTACGGGTGCAAATTCTCGGTCACCACCGCTTTGAGCAGTCCCTGCAGACCCAGAGTTTCCAGTCGGTGAGGGTTCCCGCCCTCCGGGGTCGCATTCTCGACCGGCAGGGCCGCGAATGCGTGGGGAACGTTCCGCGTTACCGCTTGGACGTGTATCTCGAGGCCTTGAGCCGGGACTTCTCCCGGGAATACGGCCGACTGCGCCTCGAAGTCGTGGCGGCCCGAGGCGGCACCAATGCTCCATCTCCCGAACTCTGGGAGCGGATGCTGTCGAAGGTCCGCCGCGATCCACCCCGGGTGCTCATCCGCCCAGAGGAGAACAACCTCCTCTGGAGACAGGCCCGCTACAATGTCCTGAGCAATGTGGTCTCCCGGGTCGCCAACAAAGTCGGACTGCCTCTGACTCTGACCGAGTCGGAGCTGCACCGTCACTGGGCCAACAGTCGCGCCCTGCCGCTGGCCGTGCTCAAGAAGCTGACGCCACAACAAGTCTCGCTTCTGACCGAGCAATCCTGGTCCATCCGCGGAATTAGCATTGAGCTGCAAGCCGTCCGTCACTATCCGCACGGCCCTTTGGCTGCACACACGTTGGGTTATCTGGTCCGCGCCGATGATTTCGAAGGCGAGGACGGCGAAACGTTCGACTACCGGCTGAGGGATTATCGGGGGGCTGCCGGACTGGAAGCGGCTTTCGATACCGCCCTCCGCGGCACTTCTGGCTCCAAGAGCATCCTCGTCAACAGCGATGGGTATCGAGTGGGAGAGACCATGACCACCGCGCCGGTGCCCGGACAGAACCTGGTCACCACCCTCGACCTCGAGGTCCAAAAGGCCACCGAGACGGCGCTGGCCGCGGTGAGCGGCGAGGAGCGGGGAGCGGTGGTCGTGCTGGATGTCCGCAATGGGGATGTCCTGGCCGTGGCCAGCGCGCCGAGCTTCGATCCGGGCGAGTGGATCGATGGCATCAGCCGGGCGCGGTGGACCAACTACTACGACGTGCCCAAGCGGACCCCCCTGATGAACCGGGCCACCGACGGCGCTTATTCCCCGGGTTCCACCTTTAAGATCGTGACTGCGCTGGCCGCTTTGGAGAACGGCTTGGACCCGGACAAGGTGCAGATTGTCGAAGCCAACCCCTCCAAACCGGGCAAGGGGCTCTACCACCGCGGGAACATCAAGATCGAGGACACGGCACCTCCGGGCCCCTACGACTTTCGTCGCGCCTTCATCCGGTCTTCCAATGCCTACTTCATCCAACTGGGACTGGACGCAGGATACGAACGGCTGCTGTCCACCGCCCACCGGTTCCACTTCGGAGAACAGACACGCATCCAACTGCGGCCCGCCGAAGAGCGTTCCGGCTGGATGCCGGAGCCCGCCGAGGCCCGAGCTGAGCGCTGGCCTCAAGGACGGCTGGCCAACTTCAGCATCGGCCAAGAGGTCACGGTGACACCATTGCAACTGGCCGTGATGGTGGCCGCGGTCGCCAATGGCGGGACTGTTTATTACCCGCGCCTGGTCGATCGCCTCGAATCGGGGGATCCGCTCAGCGAGGACGCCCCCAGCGCCATTCGCCCCGGTCAGGTGCGCAGCCGCCTGGAAACCCGGCCCGATTACCTCGCCCGCATCCGGGCCGCCATGCGCGATGACGTCCTAGACCCCGAAGGCACCGGCACCAGCGCCCGCGTTGCCGATTACACGGTCTGCGGCAAGACCGGTACCGCCGAGATCAAGGGCAACGGGGTTAAGGACAAAGTGACCTGGTTCGCCAGCTTCGCCCCCTTCGAGTCTCCGCGCTACGCGGTGGTCGTGATGGTGGAGAGCGGCGCCTCCGGAGGTCGCACCTGCGGCCCAGTGGCCCAGAAGATTTACGAACACCTGCGCGCCCGGGATACGGGGTCCGGCCGGCCCATTGCCCTAAACTCAGCGCCCTGAACCCATGACCCCGCTCTCCCTCCAGAATCGGCGTTCCGAGGCAGCTATCCTGTGGCCCCTGTGGGTCTCGGTGTTGGGTCTGATGATCATCAGCGCGATGTTCATCTTCAGCACCACCGGTGGCACCGAAATGACACGGGGCGTCCCCTGGTACCAATGGACGGCCACCCGCCAGGTAATGGCCTTCGGCATCGGGCTTCTCGTCGTCCTTGGGCTCAGCCTGGTGGACTACAGCCGGCTGGCACGATGGGCCATGGTCGCCTACTGGGTGTCCATCGCCCTGCTGGTGGCGGTCCATATCCTGGGAACCTCCCGCAACGGTGCGCGGCGGTGGCTGGATCTCGGCCCGATCCAATTCCAGCCGAGCGAATTGGCCAAACTGACCTTCCTCTTTGCCATGGCCAACTTCCTGGCGCGTCCCTCCTCGGAACTGCGCTCGCCCGGCGTCTTCCTCAAGGCCCTGATGCTCACGCTCCTGCCACTGGGTCTGATCCTCAAACAACCTGACTTGGGTTCATCACTGGTCTTTCTGCCCATCACCCTGGTCATGATGCTGGTGGCCGGAGTTCCACAGCGCTTTGTGGTCAAACTTCTGGGAGGGACCTTCCTCATCGTCAGCCTGATTGCCATCGACATCTTCATCGCTCCCGAGAACTGGCGACTCATCCGCCTTCAAGACTACCAGCGCGAACGGTTGCTGGTGTATTTCAACGCCGATTTCGCCCCAGCCTCAGCCACCCCGGAACAACGTCAGAGGGCCGCACAGCGCAAGCGGCAGATGTCCTGGAACGTGGAGCAGGCGCTCATCTCGGTCGGCTCGGGCGGCTTCACCGGCAAAGGGTGGCGTGAAGGCACTCAGCATCGTCTGGGTTATTTGCCCCGACTGGGCGCGCACAACGATTTCATCTTTTCGGTCATTGCCGAGGAACGCGGCTTCATCGGAAGCGTCGCCGTCATCACCCTCTACGGAATCGTCCTGTTCAGCGGGATCAAGACCGCTGGGGAATCGCGCGACCGGCTCGGACGACTGCTGGCTGTCGGCGTCGTCACCCTCTTCTTCATCCACATCTTCGTGAACATCGGCATGAACATCAAACTGATGCCGGTCACGGGCATTCCACTGCCCCTGCTCAGTGCAGGCGGAACCTCAGTGCTGTGCTCGCTAATCGCGGTCGGTGTTCTTCAAAACATCCATTTGTACCGCAAACGGTACTAGAACTCGAAATCTACAGACATGAGTCAACAGACATTCAAACGCGGCAAGGGGCCGATGCGTTTCAAGCCCACCCGGGGCATCGGCACTCCCAACCCCAACCGATCGGCCTCCAACGCCCGCATGGAGGCCATCGGCGAGAAAACCACCGAGGAACGGGTGTTCGACATCCGACGCCATGAATCCGAAATCCGCCGGGCTGAAAACCGGGCAGCCGGACTTCCTGAAGACAGCGTCGATGCACCCGAGGTCAATCTCTCCAAGAATGGCCGTGATCAAACTTATCGTTCCCCCGACCTCTCCCGCGCCGAGGAGGCCCACGAGGAACCGGCAGAAGAGTCGCCCAAGCCACCCCGCGAACCCATGGGTCTCATCGAAAAGGCCCGGGCCGCGGTCAAGGAGGTGGTCAAGAAGGTCAAGCAGCTGATCCGCCCCGAGGAGAAGATCATCAAGGAAGTGGTCATCAATGCCGAACCTCTGGAGACCCGGGTCGCGGTGCTCGAAGAGAGCAAACTGGAAGACCTCACCGTCGAACGCACCGGCGACGACCGCTTGGTTGGCTCCATTTACAAGGGCAAGGTGAAGAACCTCGAGGACGGACTCAAAGCCGCCTTCGTGGACATCGGCTTCGAGAAGAACGCCTTCCTCCACTACTGGGACATCATCCCCAACACCTTCGATTCCAGCGTCGAAATCGTGGAACGCGATGACGGCGGGAAATCGCGCCGCAAAGACAAGCCCAAGATCACCCAGAAGGATGTCCCCCGGCTCTTTCCGCCCGGAAGCGAGATCATCATTCAAGTCACCAAGGGACCTATTGGCACCAAGGGACCGCGTGTCACCACCAACCTTTCCCTGCCCGGTCGCTATCTCGTCTTGTTGCCCAACTCCGACCAGTCGGGCATCAGCCGCAAGATCGAGAACGTCGAGGAACGCCAGCGCCTCAAGAAGATTGTCCGTGAACTGACCATTCCCGACGGCATGGGCGTCATCATCCGCACCGCCGGCGAGGACAAGCGCAAGGCCTACTTCGTGCGTGATCTGGCCCTGCTGCTGGAGGAGTGGAAACTCATCCAAGAGCGCATCAAGAGCCAGCCGATGGCTTCTTGCGTCTATCAGGAGCCCGACTTGATTGAGCGCACCGTCCGCGACTTCCTCACCGAAGACGTCGACAAGATCGTCATCGACGACCTCAAGAAGTTCGAATCCATCCGCGACAGCATCAAGCGCATCAGCCCCCGTTCCGCCCGCAAGGTGCACTTCTACAACGAAGCCGAGCCGCTGTTCGACCGCTACAACATCACCCGCCAGCTCGAGGCCGCCTTCAGCCGCCAGGTGAACCTGAAGAGCGGCGGCTACCTCATCATCGACGAGACCGAGGCGCTCGTGGCCATTGACGTCAACACCGGCAAGCACAAGCAGGCCGGCACCAAGGACCACGACGCCACGATCCTCAAGGTGAACCAGGACGCCGCCGACGAGATCGCTCGCCAGCTGCGCCTGCGCAACATGGGCGGCATCATCGTGCTGGACTTCATCGACATGAAGTCCCGCCGCGACCAGCAGTCCATCTTCCAGCGGATGAAGGAGAACCTGAAGCGCGACAAGGCCAAGACGCACGTCTTACCGCTCTCGCAGCTCGGGCTCATGGAAATGACCCGCCAGCGCCAGACCGAGAGCGTCCGTTCCTCGCTCTACGACGATTGCGAACACTGCAAGGGCCGTGGCGTGATCAAGAGCGCGGAGACCATGAGCGTCGAAATTCAGCGCAAGCTGACCCAGATCCTCAAAGGTCGTCCGCGCGACGACGGCGACTTCCAGGTCAAGATCGTCTGCAACCCCCGCGTCCTCGATCGCTTGCGGACCCGGGACGAGAAGCTGCTCATCGAGCTGGAGAAGAAATTCTTCGCCAAGCTCAGCTTCCGTCCGGACCCCACCTATCACAACGAGGAGTGGAAGATCTTCAACGCCATGAACAACGACGAGTTGGCCAAGTCGCGGAACTGATCGCTGCGTCAAACACCGCCCCTGTCGATGAATCGGCAGGGGCGTTTTCTTTTTTCGCCCCCCCGTTTCCTCCCAAACCCCTCCCCGACAGACTCATGCCCCTTCCAGTCAGCGGCAGCAGGACTGGAAGCAGGCAGCTGTAGAGCAGCCGACGCTCCCTGCGAGCACAGGCACTCCCCACAAAGCGCCCCAACAGGCACCGAAGATTTCACTGGCTCCGCACTCACAGAACGTTAGAAACAAAGAAGCTCCCGAAAATCCGCCTCCTCCAGCCATGAACCTTCAACGCCGCAATTGCACCAGCGCCTTCACCCTGATCGAACTGCTGGTCGTCATCGCCATCATCGCCATTTTGGCAGGCATGCTCTTGCCAGCCCTCTCCCGGGCCAAGTCCAAGGCAGTGAAGACCCTGTGTGCGAGCAACTGCAAGCAGTGGGGCATCGCCGTCAACCTGTACGCCTCCGACAACCAGAACTCCTTTCCGGACAACAGCGGCGGCGCCGGATTCAGCTGGATGATGCCCACCATGAGCAACTTCTGGAATGGTTACCTCATCAAGAACCGCCGCACCTCGGCCAACAACACCCGTGCGGCCAATGACGTGTTGTTCTGCCCGACCGATGACTGGCACCGCGCCGCAGAACGCGGGATGATCAACACCGACAACGAGCCCCAATTGATCGGTTACTTCTACTTGCCGGGACGGCGAACCGGAGACGCCGATGTCACCGGCGGAGCCCAGGGCACTTCCGAGTGGTTCTTCAAGAAGAAGCTCGGAGGCATGTTCGAAGCGGCGCCCATCATCATCGACCGCATGCAGGCGCTCGGTTCCAAGACCACCAACATCCTCGATGCCCGGTTGAACTGGTTCAACGACTACAACGGCAAGAAGGTGGCCACGGCCGTCCACCGGATCACCCGGGGTGCGCCAGAAGGCGGCAATTTCGGATTCGAAGACGGCCACGTCGAATGGCAGTCCAATAAACGGGTCTCACTCGGCTCCGACTACAACGGCTGGCAATGCTTCTTCAAGATCCCGGTGGCAACTCCAGTTCCGTAATTCATCTCGTGAGCCTTCTCGTGAGCCGGCTTTCCAGCTCACGGAGAACTCGCCCGGCGATTTTGCATCGGCCCCGAGGACTCGCTCTTTGACAGACGACATTCCAACCGAGACTCACTCCCGGCGGAAGGTCAGAACCGGCATCTCCCGCAAGCTGGTGCGTCTCAAGACCGCAATGTACCGGCGCGACAACGCGCCCAGACGGGCATCCACCCGAACCTCGAAGGTGCTGCTCACCGTCGAGAACACCGCCAGCGGCGTGCCTTGGTTGGGCATCACCGGAACACCCTGCAAACGGGCGATGTCCTGGGGCCCGCGGGCCGGCGCGTCGTCGTAGGTGCCATCCACCCCATCCATGCCCGCGCGCTGCTCTTGGATGTTGCGGGCGATGTTCTCGTCACCACCACAGGCCATGACCAAGACCGGATAGGGAGCCGTGTTGATGTTCACCTGGCCGCTGGACACCGCCGAGAACACATCTGCTAAGCCCACCGACCCCGCGATGCTCTGTCCCAGGAAGGTGGACTGAACACGCCGCCCCATTGAATCGACCGACTGACCACCACCGTCACCGCCTCCGTCACCGCCAATGCGGGGCCCCCAGTACAACCGCGGAGTGATCCCGCGGATCTTGAGCAGTTCCGACATGTCATCGATCGGACCATTCTTCGCGACATAGGGAGGATTGAGCATCCGGTAGAAATCGCTCTCCGCGCCGCCTCCCATGGCCGAGTCATCGTTCGGGTCGATCCAGTCCCGGATCGCCGTGGAGACATCGGCCGAATCCGAGGCTCCGGCACCGCATATCTGCAAGATCAGCTCCAGCAACTGAGGATTGCGAGTGGCGATGGAATTGATGTTCAGGTACCGCTCTGCATCCACGATCTCGATGGAAATGGTCCCGTCTCCGAGAGGCACATCCTTCAAGGAAACACCCTCGAAGGGGTTGTCCGCGATGTTCGTCGGCCCTACACCGCCAGCCCAGAACTGGTTGAGCCCGTCGTAGGTTTGCTCACCGGGAATCTGTCGCGACAGGGACAAAACCCATTTGGCCATCTCAATGCCTGAGCGCCCCATCCATTCCATCTCACTCTCGCTCTGGGTTCGAGTGGCCAAGCGGCCCTCGACCTTCATCGTGTAGGCAAAGGCCGTGACGATCACCGCCATGGCGAAGATCAGCAGCATGACCATCAGCAGTGCCACGCCACGCTGGGCGTTCTTCAGGCTGCTCCGAGTCTGGACGAAGGCATCCATCATGGAGTCCCTCCGATCACTCCCTGAGCCTCGCGGGGCACCGCGACGGTCGGCAAGCGAACCACCCGGCTGACGATTTGCGCCGGCTCCCGAGAACCCTTCGACTGCCCGAAACCCAATGTCACACGCACGATGACGGGCAATTGGTTGGTCGAAAGCCACTCCTCGACGAAGTCCCGCTGCTGACCATCCCAGAACTCCAACTGGAAGAGCTGGACCTCGCGGGCCAAGACGATGCTCGCCGGCTCGCCTCCGCTCTCGAAATCCGCCAGCAGGGAGTTCTGTTCGAGCACCAGGTCATTGCCCCCGGGAGGAACGTAGAAACTGACACGCCGGATGCGTTCGCCACCGAACATCCCGCTGTTGGGAAAAGAGTCCGACAGGTCGGCGGCAAAGCTCACCGCGGCGAATTGACCCGAGGTATCGGCCTGAAAGAAATAGAGCCGCGGGTTGGATGCAAACATCGTGGCCGAAGCCAGGGCGTCCTCCACGGTGCGCATGGCCATCCGGGAACGCTGGGAATCTGTGGTCGACCGGATGGCCGCCTGCGAACTCTGGAAGATCAGTCTCCAGGTCGAGTAGATCATCATCAGGATCAGGGCGAAGAGGAAGATGGCAACCATGACCTCCATCACCGTGAAGCCTCCTCGTCGCAACGACCGGGCGTTGGATAACCTCAACCCTCTCATCATCGGGCCCCCTGGACATATTGCTTGGGGAAATAGAGCGCGCTCATGCGACGCTCCGAACCCTTGGGACCGCCAATGATGACAAAGTCGGCGCGGAAAAGACCATTGGTCCCGACTTCATAAACCGTCCGGCTCCATTGGTATCCGGGGTAGAGTTTGCCGAAGTCGCCATGGTCGGACATTTCTTCCAGGCGATTGGAAATGGACAATTCGGCCGCCAAACTGCTGGCGTCCACCTCGACCCGATTGAGGGATTTGGCCGATTTGAGCGCCGTGGAGCACACCGAGATGAACCCGAAAAGAGCCAACGCCATGATGGCCGAGGCGACAGCCACCTCGATCAGTGTGAAGGCCGCACTGGCCTGACCACGGCGGACTTCCATGACAGGACGGCACCTCATCGGAGATCCTCGATCGAAAGCCGGGCCGTGATGACTTCCAAGGTGAGCCGCTTCACCTCGAGCCCTCCTTTGAGCCAACTGAGTTCGGCGCTCATCGCATCGCTCGTGCCATTGGGGAAGAACCGGATCGCAGCCAGCGAGGAACTCATCATGTTCTGTCCGTTCACTAAAAGGTTCCGGAAGGCGACATCGTCGTTGAGTTGACCATGGTACGGAGGTTTGGCCAAGGGACCAGAACTCATTGATTGGGAATCCCGAAGACGATCAAACGAGGCCATCGAAACCCCGTTGGTGGCCCCCATTACGCCTTCCGGAGCCGGTTCCACCAAAACCCTGCCCTCCGCGCCATAGAGCACCACCTGCATCGGCCGATTGCCCATGATGGCCCGGGCTCGGGCTTCATTGCAGGCGGACTCCATGACCTCGAGAGACTCGGCCATCGCACTCTTTTTGTTGGCCATGAATCGGGGAACGGCCACAAACATCATCACGGCCACGAGCATCACCGCCACCACCAGTTCGATCATGGTGAAGGCGGCGCGGGCGGCGGCGCCTTGGGAGCGGATGTGGAAAGCCGTCCTCATCGCTTCAGTCTCTCAGCGAGTGGAAATGCTCTCGGTGATCTTGAACATCGCCGACATCACGCCCAAAAGCATGAAACCGACCACGAAGGCGATGGCCACGATGATCACCGGTTGGATGAGGTTGGTCATCGCCGTCAGACCGACATTGAGGTCGTTCTCGTAAGTGTCGGCCACGTTGGACAAGGCCGCGGGCACGTCGCCGGTCTCCTCGCCGATCTTGATCAGGTCGATCATCAGCTGCGGGAACAATCGGCTCTTGGCCAGAGGTTGCGCCAGAGTCTTGCCATCGGTGACGGCCTCGCGGGTGCGGGCAATGGCCTCCTGGATCACGACATTGGGCATGACCTGCTCGGTGATGCGCAGAGCCTGCAACACCGGCACACCGTTCTGAAGCAGGGTCGAGAGCGTGCGTGCAAACTGACCGAACAAGTTGAGTCGGACCACCTTGCCGATGACAGGAAGCTTCATCACCAGACGGTCCAGCGACTCGCGGCCGGCCTTGCTGGCTCGGTAGCGCCGGAACGCGACCACTGCGCCACCCCCAGCCAGGATTAGCGCCCACCAGTAGCCACTGAGAAAACTGCTGATGGCGATGAGCATCTTGGTCATGGCCGGCAACTCGATCTTGGTGTTGTCGAAGAGGGTCATGAACTTCGGCAGCATGACCGTCATGAAGAAGATGACCAGGGCTCCACCCACGACGCAGACCACGGCCGGATAGATCATGGCCGACTTGAACTTCGACTGGACCTCGGCAAATCGATCAAAATGGGCCGCCTGCCTCCGCAGCACCTCCTCGAGCGCACCGGACTGCTCACCGGCACGGACCATGTTGATGACCAGATCCGGGAAGATGTGGTTCTGGCGGGCCATGGCGTCGGAGAGGCTGCGCCCCTCGGTCACGTCCTGCTTGAGCTGGCGGCTGGCCTCACCGGGAATGCCCTTGGAGGACAGGCTTTCCATGCTGCGCAAGGCCATGGTGAGAGGCATTCCTGCCCGAAGCAAATTAGCCAACTGGAGCGTGTACATGGCCAACTCCTTGAGGCCGGGCTTCTTGGGGCTGCGCGCGAAGAGTCGACTCAAACCGGCCTTGGAGCCCTCGGCGGCCGCGGCCCGAGCCGCGGGTGAACCCGTGGACGACGAGGACTTCGCCGGCTTGGTTGAACCCTTCGCTTGGACGACAGAGACCGGGATTATCCCCAATCGTTCGACCTGCACGACGGCAGCCGCTCGGTCCCCCGCCTCGAGGACTCCTTCGACGACTTCACCCGAACGCCGCCGTGCCTTGTAGTTGAATTGCGCCATGTCGCGTGCCGTTTGGATAACCGGCGCGCGCCGAAAGTTCCATCTCCCCGATGCGGAGGCTTCAGCTGACTGCCAAGAGCGACACCCGTTGTCCCTGGCCGTTGCGGCTGATCCCCTGACCGCGGGGATCGACCTGCAGGGTGCCATCGACCCAGAACGCATACTGGTGATGGCCATGGCGGATGTTCAATGAGGCCTGCCAAGAACCATCAAAGGCCTGAGCCATCGGATTGGAATCCGGGTTCCAGGCGTTGAATTCTCCCACGACGGCCACTTTCTGGGCCTGAGGAGCCAGGCAGATGAAGTGGACCGGGACCAGCGCCTTGGAACCAAGGGATCGCGGGGAAGCTGGAGGACGGGGAGCCGGGTTCATGAATTCTGGAAAGAGTCTCAGATAGCACTGGGTTTCTCTCTTGGACCCGGAGCGCTGTCTGTGCGCCGGCTAAGAAAACCATTTGTAAACCAGGGGCAAGTGGATTCCGCGACAATCCGTCGATTCCTCCAATGCAACCCCTGCAGGCGGGTTGCGGATTAATCCATTTCCAGAGACCCTAATCGGCAGTGTTGGGCACTTGGATCAACGCGGTTGCTGGAGTCGGGGCCCTCCTGTGGGCTCGACGGCCTCTGGGCACAAAAAATCAGCCACCCGGCTCGGGGCGGTTCCGTTGGGGGGCGGCTGGGTTGGCAGCACTCATCGGTGCAACCGGGATCGCCAATGCCTTTCCCACCGAAATGTCCGGCGCGATCCGTTATCTTGGCATTGCGCTGGTCGGCCTCGTGTTGGGCAACCTGACCGGCCGGATTCTGGGCTTTCAGCGGGGCCTCGACGCGTGGGGACGCAACCTTTCCCGCCACCTGCCTAGCCCCACCGGAAAACCCGCCGGCGTTCCGGGTGCGCTGTCCATCGGGGCTCTTCTGGCACTCAACCCATTGCTCATCCCATCGGCAATTCAGGACGGACTGGAGCATCGATGGTTCGGACTGGCCTTGAAGGCCGCATTGGACGCGGTGGCTCTCCAAGCGTGGATTCGGAGCCTGTCCCCAATCCGATGGAGCCTGTCCCTCCTGATGCTGGCGGTGGTCCTTCTCTGGCAGACTTGCTGGACGGCGGGCGCTGGAGCCTTGGCCGGTTGGCTCCATACCCGGGGTGTTTCTGAGGCGCTGATGACGACTTGCAGCCTGCTGATTCTCTGCAGTGCCCCAGCCATCGCCGGGGTGCGTCGTGCCGCCTTGGCCAATTTGCTGCCGACGCTGGTCTGGATTCCGGTCCTGACGCACTGGCTGCGCGGCGGATGAGCCCTGAAAACGTCGCTCTGAGCCCGCCCTTCCCTCGGTCGCCATCGATCTCTAGGCTCCAGCCCATGACCCCAAGGTTGAACTCCCTTCCTGGTTGGGCGGCGCTGTGGTCGGCGCTCTGGACGCTGCCCCTCTTGGCCCAGGTTCCAATCCCTCCGGCCCAACTGGCCAAGCTACCCCCCGCCCTGAAACGACCGGTGGACTTCAAGACAGAGGTTTATCCGCTGTTCAAGGCGTCTTGTTTCAAGTGCCACGGTCCCGAAAAGCAAAAAGGGAAGTACCGCATGGATACCCGGGAAGGCGCCTTCAAGGTGACCGACGACCACGGCCCCGCCATTCAGGCCGGTGACAGCACCAAAAGCGCGATCATCCTCATGGCTGCGGGGTTGATCGATGAAATGCTCATGCCTCCGCCCGGAGGCAAACCCGGTGAGAGCGACCCCCTCACTGCCGAACAGATCGGCATGCTTCGGGCATGGATCGATCAGGGAGCCATCTGGCCTGATGGACCCATCGCCGAGGTCGTCCAAGTGGTTCGCTTCCAGCCGGATATCCAGAAACTCCTGGCCGCTTCCTGCGCCAAATGCCACTCCGGTGCGACCGCCGAGGGTGGATTCTCGGTCGAGTCGCTCGAGCGGGTGCTCAACGGCGGCAAGTCCTACGGCCGAGTGGTCGCGCCAGGCGACCTCCGCAAGTCGTCATTGCTCACCATCCTCGCCGGAAAGGATGAGGACATTCCCAAGCCGGAGGCGCACCGGATTCCTGAGAAGTCCCTCAAACAGGTGGAGGAGTGGATTCGACAAGGCGCGAAATAGGATCGCGGCCAGCGCGAACGTACCGCAGAAAGCGCTCATCACCCACCGTCCTCACCCGGACCAGGCGGAAGCCAACCGCCTCCGCCAGACAGGCCGCCAACGGGCCATCGGCAATGGTGGGAGCAGCCTGTCCCCCAAAAATCCGAGGCACCCAGGTGAGGCGGATCTCATCAACACAGTCCGCGGCCAAAAGGGTGGCATTCACCCGTCCCCCACCTTCCGCAACCAAGCGACGAATCCCGTGGCGCCCGGCCAACCAGGCCAAGGCGGCCGGAAAATCGACCTGACTTCCGGGAGAGCTCCAAACCTCAGCCCCGAGATCGCGTAAGCGTCGCAAATTGGGTTCTGAAGCCTTTCCAGCGCTCAAGATCACGATCGGCGCCCCAGGACGTTTCCACAGCTCTGCCTCAGAAGACAGGGATGCCGACCCACTCACCACCACCCGAACCGGCTCCGGTGCCAACCCTGCTCGCCGCCGGGCATCCCTGTGTTCCAAGGAGCCTGTCCCCAAAGTGGCTCCGGTCTCTTCGACGGTTCGAGCTCCGCACAAAAGGGCCTCGGCGGTGGCCCGCAGGTCATAAAGGGCCTTTTGGTCATGAGCGCTGCCAAAAGTTGTTACCTCGCGGCCGGCGGTGGCCACCTTGCCGTCGGCCGTCATGGCCATGTTGATGACGACGTACGGTCGGCGCCCGGCTTCCGGCGGACCGGCAGGCGGTTCAGTAAAGCAACATGGCGTCGCCATAACTAAAGAAACGATATTGCTCCCGAATAGCTTCCGCGTAGGCCGACTGAATGAGTTCGCGCCCCGCAAGACCACCCGGATCGGCAAAGGCGCTGACCAACATCAGCAAGGTGCTTCGGGGCAGATGGAAGTTGGTCAGTAGTCCGCCTACCAAGCGGAACCGATAAGGTGGGTGAATGAAAATACGGGTTCGACCGGTGGACGGTTGGATGGATCCTTCGGTTTGGGCGGCCACGGTTTCCAAAACTCGCATGCTGGTGGTCCCGACGGCGATGACGCGCCGACCCGATGCCCGAGCTTCATTGAGGGCTTGGGCCGTCTCCCTGCCCAGTTCATACCGCTCTTCGTGCATGGTGTGCCCGGACACCGACTCCGCCTTGACCGGAAGGAAAGTTCCGGCCCCCACGTGCAGGGTCACGTAACACAACCGAACCCCCTTGGCCTCCAGGGCACGCAGAATTCGATCTGTAAAATGGAGGCCGGCCGTCGGAGCGGCCACCGATCCCGCGGCACGACCGTAGACAGTCTGATAGCGTGTGGCATCCTGCTCGCTGGCGCCCTGTTCCCCCCGTTCGATGTAGGGAGGCAGAGGAATTTGACCGATCTTGGCGAGGCGCTCCCAGAAGAACTCCGGCTGATCCCACCGAACCAAGATGTGTCCCTCGGGATTCTTCTCGATGACCTCGCACACCAACTGGCCCGTTCCGGGATCCCCGAATTGCAGGCGCATGCCCGGTCGAACCCGTTTTCCGGGGCGGACCATGGCCCACCACAAACCCGCCTCGGTCTCCTCGAGCAACAGCAGTTCCACGCGACCCGGCGACTCTGGTTTCCGCCCCAGCAACCGCGCCGGAATGACCCGAGAATCGTTCATCACCAACACATCGCCTTCTCGCAAAAGGTTAACGATATCGGAAAACTTTTGGTGTTCGCGACGCCCAGAATGACGCTCCAACACCATGAGACGAGACCCGTCCCGCTCTGCAGGTGGAAACTGGGCAATGCGATCGGCTGGCAGGTCAAAATCAAAATCTGCTACACGCACACAGGGAGGAAAAGGGAAACATTCTAGAATGTCGATCTGAACATGGCTTAAATGTTAACGGTATTCATTGGTTTTTTAGAGCAGATCCGCATTGTGCATAACTTGTTCATAACCAATAGTAAGAAAAAGCAACGAGCTAGTTGCAAAAAGGGAGGCGTTTGTAGTAAGAAGTAGTCGTCCACGGGAGCCAACACCTTTTGGCGCTTCTGGACGAGGGGAAATCGTTCACGCGCTCGAATGGCCACCGCAGGTGACATCACAGAAATGGGAACTGGTATGACTGGAGCAACTCCAGCACCCCAGCGGCCCCGTTTCACCTGGCGCTACGACCACAAGCTCGATTCCCAGGGCCGGGTTCCCCTGCCGGCCAAATGGCGGCCTGAAGACCCCTCCAGCCTGTCCCTCATGGCGGTGATGATCCGACACCCGTCGGAGGCTGAGTTCGTGATGGTACTGCCCGTCGAGCAATTCGAGCGCTTCAGCAACCCCATTTGTCAGGGCGACTTCACCGACCCTCTGAGACTGGCTGAGAGGCACGATTACGTGGATCGGATCATCGAGCTGGAACTCGACAGTGCCGGGCGGATTTGTCTGCCCAAAGAAATGCGCTCGGCCGCAGGACTGACCGACGATGTTCTCTTCGTCGGTTGCATCGATCGATTCGAGGTTTGGAATCCGGAATCCTACCAGACGGCCCGCCTCTCCGAACGCCTCCTCAAGAAGGTCCAGAACCCACAAAAGACATGAAGTTGCTGGCACTGCTCAACCCGCGCTCCTGGTTCTCTTCGGGCAAACGCAGCCCTCTCTCTCCTTTCCAACCAAACTCAGGCTTGGGGGGCGTCCCACTGGGCTCCGTCAAAGCACTGCCCGAGACGCTGGTCCGTCGCTTTTTCTCCTTTGAAAACCAGCGGGCGCCCAATCGAAACCTCATTCAAGGGGAACTCCAACTGCCTTCGGTGACACCCATGCGCAACGACCTTGTCGAGGACGACGTGGAACTGGTGCGCCGCCGCCGGGAAACCCGACTACTCCACGAGACCCGACCGCCGGGCGCTGGCGGAACCCACGATCCCGAACTGGCTGTCAACCGACTGCGAAACCGGACACCGGCGAGCAGCCGACTGGTCGCGCGGGATTGAATGCTCGATGCCCCGTGCCCTCGTTCTCCCACCAACCCGTTTTACTGACCGAAGTAGTGAGCGCACTCCAACCCAAGGCACACGGACGCTACCTGGATGGCACGTTGGGTGGTGGCGGTCACTCCGAGGCTATTCTGGAGGCCAGCTCGGCGGATGGTTTTCTCTACGGTTGCGACCGGGACGCCGAGGCTCTTTCCGCCGCCCGTGAACGACTCAAGCCCTACGCCGAGCGACTGGAGACCCATCAGTGCAATTTCACTGAGGCAGACCAATGGGTCGCCCCTCGATCCCTCGACGGAATCCTGCTCGATCTCGGCGTCAGCTCCCACCAACTCGACACACCTGAGCGCGGATTCTCTTTCCAGAAGGATGGCCCTCTGGACATGCGCATGGATCAGAGCGGAGCCGGCCCGACCGCAGCAGACCTTGTCAACACGCTCCCAGCGAGCGAATTGGCCGACATTTTCTGGAGACTGGGCGACGAGCGGCATTCCCGGAAGATAGCCCGAGAAATCGAGACTGAGCGCCGCAATCGCCCCTTCACCACCACGGGCCAACTCGCCCAATTCATCGAACGGATCTGTCCCCGACGTGGGGCTCCGACGCACTCGGCCACCCGCTGCTTCCAGGCTCTGAGGATCGCCACCAATGATGAGTTGACCGCGGTCCAGACCGGTCTGGAGCGAGCGTTCCGACTCCTGGCCCCCGGTGGCCGATTGGCGGTCATCAGCTTTCAATCCCTCGAAGATCGCTTGGTCAAAGAGTTCATGCGGCGCGAGGCCCGGGATTACGACTTCGAGGGCCCTCAAGACCATCCCGATTTCCGGCACCCACGCCGTCCCCGTGGCCGGGAACTCGCCCGAAAAGGAATCGTAGCCTCGGAATCGGAACTGAGCACCAACCCCCGGGCCCGCAGTGCGCGACTGCGGGTGCTGGAACGTCTTCCGGAACCATGAGCATCAAGAACCGTTCCGAAATCCGACTCGGCACGATGGTGCGGGCTCTCCTGGGTTCTGCACTCATCGGGACTCTGGGCTTTCTGTGGATCCTCCAAAGCCGTGCGCATCAGCGGCTTCAAGACCAGATCAGCCAGATCCGCACCCAATGCTCGGTGCTGGAGCGCTCCATCGGCCGGGACCAGCAGGAGATCGAAAAACTCCTCACCCGGCCCGCGCTCATCCGCCGCATTCAAGAGCTCCGACTGGGATTGACCAACATCGCCTACCGCCAGGTCATCCACGTGACCAACCAGGCCCCGGGTGGCTCCCCCAATTTGGAACTGACCCGCAACAACACCCATCCCACCGCACCTGCGCCCCCTTTGGCTGTCGCCATCCCACGCTGAGTCCACCGCATGAATGCCCCGTCCACCCCCGACAAGACGTTGACCGGACTGACCGTCCTGTTCTGTGTCGTGTTCGCCGGGTTGGCCGGCAGATTGGTTTACATCCAGGGCGTCCGCCCCGATTCCCCCCGCTACACACTGGGAGCCTCTCCGGCCCGCACCACCTACATTCCGGCACCCCGTGGTGAACTGCTGGATCGTCGCGGCGAACGCCTGACTTATTCCCAATTCACCTACAACCTCCGAGCCAACCCGGTGGTCATCAGCAACCAAGCTCCCCACTTGGCCGCCCTGCTCTCACCGCTGCTGTCCATTCCGGCCGCCACCCTCGAAGAACGCCTCAGGATCCGACCCGAACTTCGCTGGAAAGCCGACGCTAGCACCAACTCCACCGGTTTGGTGGCCACCCAATGGGTGCAGGTGCTGCACACCAACCAAAGTGTCTTGGTGGCCTCCAACCTGTCTTTTGTGGAATGGACCCGGGTCCACACCAATTTGAAGGTGTTCCGATCTCCGGAGGAACGCCAACTGCTAGCAGCCTCGGCCGCGGTGGCCCGCCGACGGACCAACAGTCCTCCCATCGCCTGGTGGGACTTGCCGAGCCGATATCGCTTTCGCAAGGAGATCGCCCGGGACAACCGGGAAATCAACCTCGCCATGAAGCGGATCCAACCCCAATTGAGGGAGGTTCGCGAAAACGGGATCACTGCCGAAATCATGGAACGGCGCGTGATGCCGCACGGCGAACTGGCCTTGCCCGTCCTGGGAACCACGACCAACGGGGTGATCCCGATCGTGGAATACCGGACCGCCACCAACCGCATCCGCGTCCGGACCCGCGAATTGCCTCCCGAGATTCATGGTGCCGAAGGCATCGAGCGCCAGTTCAACGATGAGCTTCAGGGGGTTGCAGGTCAGGCGGTCATCCGACGGGGCAAAGGCCGTGAATTGGCCGGCACCCGAGAACTGGACTTGCTTCCGCAACCCGGCGCGAATGTGCGACTGACCATCGACGCCAACCTCCAATACGTCGCGGAGAACGCGTTGCGTCAAGGGATGGCCAAGCTGAAGCCCAATTGGATGTCGGCCATCCTGGTCCGCCCCTCGACCGGCGAAATCCTGGCCCTGGCCAACGCCACAGATCCGGACTATTCGCCAGCCCGACAACCCGGCTCTCCGACACAAGCCGGCGGCCCGCGCAAACCTCAGCATCGGAACCACGCGGTCTCCGAGTTGGTAGAACCCGGCTCCACGTTCAAGCTGGTCACCTATTCGGCCGCCCTCGAATCGCTCCCGGGACGCAACCTCTCCCCCGCTTCTCGGATCGACTGCGAGGGGGGCTCGTGGCGACCGCCTGCTGGACGCCGGAAGCCCATCGCCGATGCGCGCGGCCACAAGCTCCACACGGTCACTTTGGAAGAAGCCTTCGCTGCATCCTCCAACGTCGGTGCCGCCAAGCTGGGATACGCCCTCTGGGATCCTGCTGCACCTCCGCGGGCCACCGCTTTGGTCAAATACGCCGAAGCCTACGGATTCACGCGCCGGACCGGCATCCTCTGCGGCGGCGAGCCCAACACCCGAATCCCGGCCTGGGACGGCCTCGGCACCCAGCTCATTCTTTCCTACGGCTACGGCATTTACGCGACCCCCCTCCAGATCACCATGGCCTATGCGGCCGTGGCCAATGACGGCATCTTGATGGAGCCCATGCTGGTCAAGTCCGTGGAGAGCCCGTCAGGCGGCGTCATCCGCAATATCGCTCCGCGTCAAGTCGGCCGGGTGGTGCGCTCCGACACGGCCAAGCAATTGGTGCAACTCCTCACCGCAGTGGTGAGCCCCAAAGGCACAGGCAAGGATGCCGCACTCGATGACTACACGGTCGCAGGCAAGACCGGTACGGCCAACAAAATGACCCAGGCTCACATGGCGGCCGGCGTCACCGCCCATTTCAGCACCTTTGTCGGATTCCTCCCTGCTGAAAATCCTCAGATCTGCTTGTTGGTCTGCGCTGACGAACCCACGGGGTCGGACGGTCGGGCCGCCTACGGAGCCGCCTGTGTGCCGGTCTTCAAGGAAATCTGCCGCGAGGCGGCCAGCTATCTGACAATCCCTCCGTCACCCGTCTTGGCTGCCCATGAGGCGGCCGCCGACCGCCCTGCTCTCCCGCGTCACTGACCATGCTGACCGCTGAACCCATGCTCCAGACTGCGCCCGTGGCTTTGGCCGCGGAGGCGGCCCTTGCAGCGTGTCGGCCGAGGCCTCCAGCCCTCGTCACCAGCGAGCCGACGCGGTTCCGCCGATCCAGTCCGTCCCGCAAGGTCGCCTCGCCAGAGCTCCTTTCTCAACCGATTCCGCCTTCTCTCCGGGATCACCCCCTGCAACGCCTGGATTTGTGCAGGATCGCCCGTCAGGGACGCGTCTCGGCGGCCACCGCTTCCTTCGTCCACGCCTTGCTCAGCGGTGCGGGGCGTCGTCCGGCCTTGCTGACACCCGAAGGAGGGCTCATGGCAGGCCGACTCTTCCCTCAGCGCCCCATGATCAGCGAGGCCTCCGAGTGGGAACGGCTTCTGGCGACCCACGTCCGATCGGGTGGAGACTGCCTCATCATCGAGGAAGACTCCGAAATCAGAGAACTGCTGGCAGGCGTTTCACCCCGGTCAAACCTCCAACCACCGCCGTCTCCACGCGCCTGGATCCAGACGCAGGCGCTGCACTGGCGCGGCAGCCGCCTTCAGGTGCTGTCTCACGACGGCACCTCACGGACCGCACACCTGGCGCTGGTCGGCGGATCGAACCTCCTGGCCCTGGATCTGGCGCTCAATCGGGTCATCCACGCGGGCTGCTGCCCGACCCGAACCCTGGCAGCGCTCCCGCTGCTGAACCCTCCGACCGGGCTTCTCGAGCCCGTCCATGCCGGACAACCGTACGGCGTCTTTGTGGACCGGGCTTCGTGTGCTGCCGATCTAGCCGAACTCCTCGCCGAAGCACGCACCTTGTCGGGTCGTCGCATCGTGCTCGTGACCGGCATCAAAGGCTGTTCAACACCTGAAGAACGACGCGCCCTCGGGGCGGCGGCTGCTGCGGCGGACGAAGTGGTCTTCACCAGCGACAATCCGCGCCACGTACCGGTGGCCTCCATCCTGAGAGACCTCCAGAGGGGCCTCGGGGGCGGGGCCATCGAAGAGCCCGACCGTCACACCGCCATCGCAACCGCCGTCCGCAAGGCTAAATCCGACGATTTGGTGATCATCGCTGGCAAGGGAAGCCATGCTCTCCAAGAACTGGGCAGCGCTGTCATCCCCTGGGACGACCGGATGCATGCTCGGGATGCGTTGGCCGGGCGCGGCTGGGTAGGAGATTCACTATGACCTCCCTGCCCAAACCTCACCTTCTCGGCGTCTTGGCCGGCCTATTTCTGGCCTCCGGCCTGATTATCTCCACTACGCTGCTGACACGCACTTGGCTCAAGGTGGCCGACGCCGAATCCATCTCCGTGACTGGGTCGGCGCGTCGCAACGTGAGTTCCGACCTGGTCGTCTGGCGGGGTTCTCTGACCGTCGAAAGCCCGACGCTCATGGCCGCACAAGCCCTGCTGAGCCAACAAGAAGGTGTCGCTCGGAGTTTCCTCACGACTCAGGGCATCACCAATACCCATTTTCATCCGATCGCCATCCAGCGCATCCAAGTCCGCGCCGCCAAGCAATCCGGCGAGGCGGAGGGCGAGGCCGACAACTCCGCCACCCGCTTCCGCCTGAGCCGAATCATTGAGGTGCGATCGGGTGACATCGACACCGTGCTGAGCATGGATTCCAAGACCTCTCAACTGGTCAATCAGGGCATCGAGTTCACCGCAACTCCTCCGGAATTTGTCTGGACCAAGGCCGGCGAGGCCAAGATCGAGATGCTCGCCGATGCCGCGCGCGATGCCCGTGCCCGAGCCGAGCAAATCGTCTCCCAGGGCGGACGATCGATCTCCCGCATGCGTTCGGCCAAGATGGGAGTCTTCCAAGTGACCCCTCTGTATTCGACCCAGAACACCTGGGACGGAATGAACGACACCACCTCTCGGGAAAAAACCGTCACCGCCGTGGTGAATGCGAGCTACGCCCTGAAATAATGGAATCGGTGACCCTCCAATTCATCGCTGAAGCCTCCCAAGGGACCCTCCATCCCCACGGTGCGGGTTGCGTGAAGGTTTCTGGGGTTTGCACCGACTCGCGCCGCCTGCGGGATGGCGATCTGTTCCTGGCACTGCGCGGCGAACGGTTTGACGGGCACGATTTTCTCAAAGACTCCGCACTCAAGTCGGCCTCAGCCGTCGTGGTCTCCCAAGATCGTCTGCCTGAGGTTCCTCAGGGAATGCCGGCCGTCAGCGTGCGAGACACCCGAGAAGCCCTGGGACGCATCGCCGCGGCCTACCGAAACCGGTTCTCATTGCCCGTGTTCTGCGTGGCCGGGTCCAACGGCAAGACGACCACCAAGGATTTGCTGGCAACCCTGCTCGAAACGCAGTTCCACACACTCCGATCCCAGGCCAGCTTCAACAACGACATTGGCGTGCCCTTGAGCCTTCTTGATCTGGAGGAGTCTCATCAAGCGGCTGTCCTGGAGGCGGGCACCAATCACCCGGGCGAACTGGCCCCCTTGGTGCGCCTGATCGCCCCACGCTACGGGGTGGTTCCGCAAATCGGGCGGGAGCACTTGGAGCACTTCGGTGACCTCGAGGGGGTCCTCGCCGAAGAGAGCGCCCTGGGCGAAGGCTTGCCACACGACGGCGTTCTGTTTCTGAACGGGGACTGCGAGGCAGCCCGACCGCTGGCGTCTCGCACACTTGCCCGAATGGTGCGCACCGGATTCGATGCCGGAAACGATTGGCGGGCCCGAATCCTGGAAAACGGATGGAACTCGACCCGCTTCGAGGTGACCGCCCCAAAGCCCGATTGGTGCGGCGTGTTCGAGATCGCGGTGCCCGGTCGGCACATGGTCTCCAATGCCGTTCTGGCCCTGGCAGCCGCCGCCGAACTGCGGGTCCAACCTGACGCGGCGCGGAAAGCCCTGTCGCGCTTTTCTGGCAGCAAACAGCGCCTGCAATGGTCCGAGCAGCGCGGAATTCGCTGGTTGGACGACACCTACAACGCCAACGCCGATTCCACGCTAGCCTCTCTCCAGACACTTTCCGAACTGCCCTGCACCGGACGTCGAGTGGCCGTGCTGGGTGACATGGCCGAACTGGGCGAGCACACCGCCGAGGCGCACCGAGAGGTTGGAGCCGCGGCCCATCGTCTGGGGATCGACCTGCTGGTTTGCATCGGCCATTCGGCCAACCACACCGCCGACGGCGCCGCCGGCATGCGTCAGGTCTTGGCCTTTCCCGACGTGGAACGGGCCGTCCCTGCACTCCGCCCCATCATCCAGCCGGGAGACTGTGTCCTGGCCAAGGCTTCACGCAGCAGCCGTCTGGAACGGCTTTTCGCGGCGCTCCAGAACGAAAGCATCGAAAACCACTGACCTGGCATGCTCTACAAGCTCTCAGAATTGTTTCCGGTGGTTCCCTGGACGGTGTTCAAGTACGTCACCTTCCGCAGTGCAGGCGCGGCCATCACCGCGCTGCTCCTGAGTTGGCTCCTGGGCCCACGGGTCATCGAAGGCCTTCGGAACCTCAAGTTCCGTCAAGACTACCAACCAAAAGATGTCCGCAATCCCGGCGATGCCACGGCGGCCGCGGCCGACTTGGCCAAGCGAGGAACTCCCACCATGGGTGGGGTTCTGATCCTGCTCGTGTTGGACATCTCCGTGTTTCTCTGGGCCCGACCGAACACGCTCGTGCTGCTGACCATGCTTTCGTTGATGGTGTTGGCTTTCCTGGGATTCTATGACGATTGGCTGAAGGTCTCGAAGCAGAACGCCGCAGGTGCGCGATCCCGGGTGAAGTGGATCGTGCAAATCGTCCTGGCACTGGTGGTCGGTGCCTACTTGTGGCAACTGCCCTCCACCCGCACCCTGGTGGCCGACATCCAGGTCCCCTTCTTCAAGGACCCCATCCTCCGGGCCGTCCCCTGGATTGGCATCCCCTTGGTGGCACTGACCATCATCGGCAGTTCCAATGCAGTGAATTTGACCGACGGCATGGATGGTCTGGCCATCGGCTGCACCCTGATCGTGGCCACGGTGATGCTCATTCTGACCTACCTGTCCGACAACGTGAAGTTGGCCACCTACCTTCAAATCCCCCACGTCCGTGGTGCGAGCGAACTGACGGTTGTTTGTGCGGCCTTCATGGGAGCTTCCTTGGGTTTTCTGTGGTTCAACTGCCATCCGGCCGAAGTCTTCATGGGCGATACCGGATCGCTGGCCCTGGGCGGCGCACTGGGCATCATGGCCGTCCTGATCCACCAACCGCTGGTGCTCCTCATCGCTGGCGGGGTTTTTGTGGCCGAAGCCGCCAGCGTGATGCTTCAGGTGGGCTGGTTCAAATACACCCGAAGCAAGTATGGCGAAGGACGCCGCATCTTCCGCATGGCGCCGTTGCACCACCATTTCCAAAAGCTGGGATGGAAAGAATCGAAGATCGTCACCCGGTTCTACATCGCCGGAATTCTCTGCGCCGTGGTGGCGTTGAGCACCCTCAAGATCCGATGATCGACACCCACCACAACAACCCCAGTTCCGGTCCATCCCAATCGCATGGATTACCGGCTCGAATCTCTGTCCGGATGTTCCTTGATCGCCCCGGTTTCGGTTGTTTAATGACGGCTCGTCGGCGGCACTCCGTTTCTAAATCGAAACCGTGTCGCATCGCCGCGGCGATCCGTGCATACCCAGCCCAAAACCCCATTCTATCATCCACGATCAACGGTTTCGACCGAACTGGATGGGCACCGCTTTTCGGAAACAGTCCTGACAACCGTTTCCTGTCCGCGCTCAACGCGGTCATTGCCACTTTCGTCTCGACCCGGGTGGAGGACCCGGTTCGGGACGAATCCGACACAACCCCATCCTCGACCCACGACGCGCCGTCTACCTGCCTAATCCCATGAGCATCCCCAACTCCCCGCTGCTGCCTGGCTCCAAACTGGAACAGGCCGCCAAGAGCAAATCCACCTTCAGCATCGCCGCCTTCATTTTCAGCGCCCACGTGGCGGTGTTCCTGGTGGTCTTGCTCAATGGTTGCAACAAGGAGAGTTCCGCCACCAGCACGGAGCCAACCGCCGCCACCAACCAAATCGATTTGGCGGTTCAACCCGGAGCCGGAGTTGTCGACACCAACGCTCCCGTTCAACCCCCGGGTCTCGACAGCAACACGGTGGCCACTCCTCCAGGAGGTGCTGTGACCTTCCCGGGCAACCTCGCGGCCAACACCAACTCGTTGGCACAGCAGATCGCCCCCCCGGATCTGGGCACCAGCACCCCGGGCGGATCCTCGGTCCACGACTCCACCGGCGCCGGCTCCGAGTACAAGATCAAGAGCGGGGACATCGCCTACAATATCGCCAAGACCCACGGGGTCTCCCTCAAGGCCCTGAAGGATGCCAATCCGAGCGTAGACCTGGGCAAGCTGAAGGTCGGACAGACGATCCAAATCCCGGCCGGCAGCGCCTCCAACACCAAGGCTGCGGCGACCACGGTCAAGGCCGACTCGTCCAACGAACCCGCTGCAACGGGTGCGACCACGGCCTACACGGTCAAAGGCGGCGACACCCTCAGCAAGATCGCCAAGAAGCACGGGACAACGCCCAAGGCCATCCGCGCGGCCAATGGTTTGAGCAGCGACAAGATCAACGTCGGTCAGAAGCTCAAGCTTCCGGGCAAGGGTGCGGCCGCTGAGACGACCGAGCCGGCTGTGAAGACACTCACTGTGCCTGAGCCGGGTGCGGCCTTTCCCACCACCCTGCCGACGCCAGGCACGGGCCGCTAAATCAGCACGCTAACGGGACGTCCGGCCCGACGGACGGACGTCCCAACCACACCCGAGCCCTCTCTGCCATGCGCTCCACGTCCATCCTGTTGCTGCTGACCGTCAGTCTGTTGCTGGCTCTCAGCTTCACCATGTTGGCCAGTGCCCTCATGATGGAGTCTCGGTTCTCGAACCTCGTCACGACCCAGGCCGTGGCCATCGTCGCTGGGGCGGCTGCCATGTGCTTGCTGTGGCGGGCAGACTACCGTGTCTGGGTCAAGCTGCACTGGTGGTTTTACGCCGGCGCCATCGTGATATTGGCGATGGTTCTCACCCCGGCAGGGACCTACCGCAATGGCGCCCAGCGTTGGATTTTCGGCATCCAACCGGGGGAGTTTGCCAAGATTCCCCTGCTGCTGACCCTGGCAGCTTGGGGGGCTCGTTTCGGGCCCCGCATGCGCTTCGGCGGCACGGTTTCAACCCTTCTGTGGGGACTGATTCTCCCGGGCTTGGTCGTCGTTCCGTTCCTCGGATTGCTATACAAACAACCGGACCGCGGAACCACGATTCTCTTTGGCATGGTCACTGTGGTGGTGCTTCTGCTCAGCGGCATGCGCAAGCTGTACGCCATCATTCCGACCCTCCTCGGAGCCGGACTGTTGTTCCACTTCTATAATTCCAGCAAAATGGTCCGGGACCGGATGGATGCGTTCCTGCATCCTGAATTATTCCCTCAGACCACAGGTTCCCAGGCTCTCAAGTCGCTGGCAGCCCTCCGAGAGGGTGGGTTGGAAGGAGTCGGGCTCGGATCTGGAGTCATCAAGCTGACCATCCCGGAACAGCACACCGACTTCATCCTCCCGGTCATTGGTGAAGAGCTGGGGCTCTTTTTCACGCTGGGCGTGCTCATCTCCTTCGTCGTCATCCTGCTCTGCTCAGTGCGGATCGCCTCGCGGGCGGCGGACGTCGAAGGACGATTGCTGGCCGGCGGCATCGGTTTCCTCATCGCCTGCCAGGCGATGATCAACATCGCAGTGGTGACCAACTCGATGATCAACAAGGGAATGCCGCTGCCCTTCGTGAGCCGCGGAGGCTCCAGCGCGGTCAGCATGTTGGCCCTCGTAGGACTCCTGCTTTCGATCGCCCGCCGGGCACCGGAGACATCTCAGGAGCCGCGCCGCAGCGGAAGCAACCCGTTCGAAACCTCGGAACTGGAATCCCTGCCCGCCCAATGAACCCCAACCCTGGCACCAGCACCCATGTCGCCATCGCCTGCGGCGGAACCGGAGGACACTTGTTTCCGGGCCTGGCCGTGGGCCGGGAACTGGGGGCTCGCGGGGCCCGGGTCACGCTGCTGATCTCGCCGAAGGAAGTGGATCAGGCGGCTGTCCGGGGATTGACCGGCATCCAAACGGCGACACTTCCGGCGGTGGGTCTGCAAGGTCGCAACTACGGGGCGTTCCTCTTGGGATTCGCCCGCGCCTGGCAGTCCGCCCGACGGCAGTTCTCCGATCGCGCGATTTCCCAGCGACCGCCCGACGCCATCCTGGGGATGGGAGGCTTCACGGCCGCACCGCCGATGCTCGCGGGGCGTCAATTGGGTGCAGCGACCTTCCTCCATGAATCCAACACCATCCCCGGACGGGCCAACCGATTGATGGCCTCTTGGACCCGCGAGGCCTTCACCGGATTCGAAGAGACGGCGGCCCGCCTCGGAGGCACCCGCGTAACCTGTACCGGCACGCCGGTCCGCGACAACATCGCCCAGTTGCGCCACCACCGCGACCCCCGGTTGGCCAAGGCGTGCCTGGGTCTTGAACCGGACAAACCGGTGCTCCTCATCACCGGTGGCAGTCAGGGAGCCCGCGGTCTCAATCAGTGGGTTTGCGCCGCCCTGCCAGGATTGGCAATCGCCGCTCCCGATCTCCAATTCATCCACCTCTCAGGCACACCGGACCAGGCGACCGTCGAGGCGGCCCATCACCCGCTGGGTCGGCGATCGATGGTCCGCCCATTCCTCCAGGAAATGCACCTGGCCTTGGCCGCGGCCGACGCGGTGATCAGCCGGGCCGGAGCCTCCTCGCTGGCCGAGTTGGCGGCCCTGCGGATTCCCTCAATCCTAATCCCTCTGCCGACAGCCCAAGACAATCACCAGTTCCACAATGCCGACGCGTTGGCCCGAAGCGGAGCGGCCGTATTGCTTGCCCAATCCAACCCCGATCCGAAGCGACTCCAATCGGAGGTGCTGACCCTGCTGCACGACACCGACCTGCGGGCCTCCATGCAGCGGGCTTTGATCCAGATCGATCGCCCCGAGGCGGCCTCGCTCATCGCCGAGAGCATTCTCGAACACCTTCGACAACCCTTCACCCAAGCCATCCGCGGGACCACCGCCTCGCGCGCCCTGCCTGCGGCCCATCGCTGGATTCCCTTCAAGGAGGCCGCATGAACACACCGCTCCGACTCAGCCCAGAACCGGTCGACCCGGCCATCGAGGCGGCCGCCGCGCATGCCGAGGACATTTCCAACGCCTTCCGCGACCTGCAAATCGTGTTGCCGCCCGAAACCGTGGTGCGGCGCGATGAACCGATGGCCCGACGCACCACGCTGCGGGTGGGTGGCCCGGCCGATTTGTTCATCGAGCCCAGCTCCGACAACGCTCTGGCGAGCACGCTCGAGATCGCCCACCTGCGCGGCATCCCCGTATTTCTGCTGGGCCGAGGTTCAAACTTGTTGGTCCGCGACGGCGGCATCCGGGGAATCGTCCTTTCTCTGTCCCACCCCCACTTCTCGCGCATCGAGCTTCAAGGCGAACGGATCACCGCCGGCGCCGGGGCTCGACTCAAGAGCATCGCCCACGAAGCCCGACGTGCCGGGCTCGGTGGCGTGGAGTTTTTCGAGGGCATCCCCGGCTGTCTGGGCGGCGCCCTGCGGATGAACGCCGGCGCCATGGGAGCCTGGACCTTCGACACCGTGGAGGAATTGCGCTGCATGAGTCCTTCGGGACAAATCCTGACGCTGCCAGCCCAGGAGGTGACCGTGGAGTACAGGGCTTGTCCGCTGCTGAGAACCCACATCGCGCTGGGTGCAGTGCTCCGCGGCCGCCCCGATGATGCCGATGTCATCCGCGCCAAGATGGACCAGTTCTCCAACAAACGCTGGACCAGCCAGCCCAATCAGCCGAGCGCCGGGTGCACCTTCAAGAACCCGCAACCCACCTTGCCTGCCGGTCGCCTGCTTGATGATCTGGGCCTCAAAGGCACCCGTGTCGGGGATGCCATGGTCAGTGACGTCCACGCCAACTTCTTCGTGAATATGGGTCAGGCGCGGGCAGCCGATATCCTCGAATTGATCGAGCAAGTCCGCACCCGCGCCCGTGAACTCCGGGGCATCGAACTGGAGACCGAGGTGGAAATCGTCGGCGAAGACGCATGAACCCACCCCTTCACATCACGGTCCTGCGCGGTGGGCCCTCGGCGGAACGGGATGTCTCCCTCCGTTCGGGTGCCGCCGTCGCATCGGCATTGAGGTCCCTGGGGCACCACGTGGACGAAGTAGATCCCCTCCCCGGTGATTTGCAAATTCCGGCTGGCACCGAGGTCGTCTTCCTGGCGCTGCACGGCACCTATGGCGAAGACGGCACCGTCCAGTCGGAGCTCGAGGAACTCGGATTGCCATACACCGGTTGTGGCGTGTCGGCCTCGCTCTACGCGTTCGACAAGATCCTGACCAAGCGGCGCTGCCTGAAGGCTGGTGTTCCCACGGCCCGATTCGAGCGATTCATCGATGCCTCGGCCCCATGGCCGACCGATTGGCAGCCACCGGTCGTCCTGAAGCCAACCCGCCAGGGATCGAGTGTGGGGCTTCAGTTCGTCGACCGCATCGAAGACTTCCCGCGCGCGCTGGCCGAGTCTCTCGGTCACGGCGGCGAGGTGCTGATGGAGGAGCGCATCATCGGCCGAGAGACCACCGTGGGCATCCTGGAGGGGTCAGCGCTCCCCGTGGTGGAAGTCCGACCCAAGTCGGGCTCTTACGATTACACCAACAAGTACACCGCCGGTCGGACCGAGTATTTCTGCCCGGCAGACTTCGATTCGTCCGTCACCCTCCAGATCCAGCAATCGGCGCTGGCGGCCTTCCACGCCATCGGTGGGCGGGATTACGCCCGGGTCGATGTGATGGTGCGCCCGGACGGGTCGCCCGTGGTACTCGAAGTCAACACGCTGCCGGGCATGACCGAGACCAGCCTGCTCCCGAAGGCTGCAGCAGCAGCCGGCATTTCCTTCACCCAACTTTGCGACCGCATGGTGCGACTCGCCCTCCGCAGACAGGCGCACCCCTGATAACCCATGTTCGGACGATCCCACGAAAACCGCAGGCGTCCCAGAGGCGGCACCGTCCTTCATGCGAAGCTCTCGGCCGACGCGTCCGGTGACGCGCACCCCGGGTTGCGTCGATGGATCATCCGGACCTTGGTGGCACTCACACTCATGGCTTCGGTGGCGGTGGGCGGATGGTGGCTTCGCGAAAATTGGATCAACCGGATACCGGCCTTGGCCATCCGAGAAGTCATTGTCGAGGTCGACGGAGTCCTGTCACCCGAAGAGGTGCGTCGCCTGGCCGGCATTCCGCTGGGCCGGAACATCCTATCGGTAGATCTCCCCCAATTGCGCGACCGACTGCAGAACCACCCCCGGATCGCCTCAGCCCGCATCATCGCCGAATTTCCCGGCAGCTTGCTAATCCGCATCCGGGAGCGACTCCCACTGGTCGCCGTCGAACCCTTGTCGAAGAACGGGCTTCAGGCTCGATACCTGCTCGATGAATCAGGCCATCTGATGCTACCCCTCGATCCCTCCAGCGCTCCCGCCGAAGCAGTCGCCGCCGAAGCGGCGCTCCCGGTGCTCATGGGCTATCATGCCCATCGGCCCACCGCCCAGGCCGACACGCTCCGCGCGCTCGAACTCGTCAAGACTTACGAATCGGCTAAGCCCGGATCACTGCCCGACATCCGATCGATTTCCATTGCCGAGCCCGGAGTGCTGATGGTGACCACCGACACCTCGGCGGAGGTCACCTTCGCAGCCCGCGACTACGGGACCCAACTGCAGCGCTGGAGCGACATCCTGCACCAGCTCCAAGAACTCAAGGAATCCCGAACCATCCAGAGTCTGGACCTGAGCGTCTGGCAGAACTCCCCCATCCGGTGGAACGATCCTCCCTCGGTATCCCCTCCGTCTGAAGTCCCCGAACGGGGCACCCGTCTCAAACCCAAACGCATTCCCCGACGATCCCATGTTTAAGGACTCCCCAATCCTGGTCGGACTCGAGATCGGCACTTCGAAGATCTGCGCCGCCATCGGCGAAGAGAACGAGCGCGGCGAATTCACCCTGCTCGGCATCGGGCAGTCCAAGTCACACGGAGTCCGAAAGGGGGAGATCGTCGACCCGGCCAAGGCGCTCGAGGATGTCCGCGCCGCATTGGGCAATGCCGAGGAGCAAGCCCAGGTGACCGTCCGCAATTTGTTCCTGGGCATCACCGGCCGCCACATCGAGGGTTTCAACAACACCGGAATGCACCCGGTGGCCTCGGACGACCGCCTGATCACCCCGCAGGATGTTGCCGATGCCGCCAACAACGCCAAAGCCATCACCCTGCCTGCCGAGCACACGATCCTGCATACGATCCGCCAGCGCATTTGCGTCGATGGAGTCGAGGTCTCCAACAACCCGACCGGCATGTTGGGTCGCAAGGTGGAGGCACATGTCCATGTCATCCATGGCAACTCACTGCGAATTCAGAACTCGATGCGGCTGGTGCAATCGCTTTCGATCGAGGTCAACCAACCGGTCTTCAACGGCTTGGCCAACGCACAGGCGGTCCTGACCCCTGAGGACAAGGAGAACGGAGCCCTGGTCATCGACATCGGGGGTGGAGCCACCGAATTCGTCTTCCAGCAAGGTCAGGCCATCCGCCACTCCGGGGTCTTTGCCCTGGGTGGCGACCATCTCAGCAACGACATCGCTCTGGGCCTGAAGATCAACATCGCCTTGGCCGAGAGGCTCAAGATCCAGCATGGCAGCGCCGTGGTCGCATCGGGCAGCCAAGGTCAGTCGGTCCCTCTCAATGAAAACGACCTGGGACTTTCCCAGCGGGAGGTGAGCCTCGAACACCTCCACCGCATCATTTCCGTTCGGTTGCAGGAACTCTTCGAACTCATCGCCGAGCGTTGCGCCGAGAACTGCCTCCTCGACGAGGCTCGGGCCGGGGTTTTCCTCTCCGGCGGATGCTCTCACATTCCCGGCATTGATGTGCTCGCTCAGCGCATTTTCCGACTCCCGGTCACCCGGGGCACCAGCCGCAACATCACCGGTAACGCCGCCACGATGTCCCATCCGGAATTCGCAACAGCGATCGGCATCGCTCGGTATGGCGGCATGCGCCTACGCAACCGTCCGCGCTCCCGCTTCAGCCTCCGCGATGTCCTGCCCTTCCTCCGCTAACCCTTCGCCCAACCCCTCCATGAACGATGCCTCGATCCGCTTCATCGCCGTTGGACACGCGGGTGCCCAGATCGTCAGCGCCCTGCGCGAGCGGTCCGGAAGCCCTCTCGAATGCGCCCACGCTGACACCAGCCCGGAATCCCTGCGAATCTCCCCGATCGACCGGAAGATCACGCTGGGGTTGTCGGTAAGCCATGGCCTCGGGGCCGGCGGCGACCCGGAGATCGGGCGACTGAGCGCTGAGGCCGACCTTTCTTCCATCCGCGAGTTCACCCAAGGGGCTCGACTGGTCTTCGTCATCACCGGACTCGGCGGCGGGACCGGTTCTGGAGCCGCTCCGGTCATCGCTCGGGCAGTGCGTGAATCTGGAGCACTGGTTCTAGTGATCGCCACGACTCCCTTCGACTTCGAACGGCGCCGACTCCTCTACGCCCAGGAATCTCTAGATCGCCTGCGCATCTCCGCTGATGCGGTATTGGCCATCTCCAATCAGCGGGTCCGCCGGATGCACGATGACCGCACCCACCCTCATGAGCTGTATCAGTTCGCCAACGAACTGCTGGCCCAAACCCTTCAGGGCTTGTGGAGACTGCTCAACGCACCGGGCCTCATCCCGTTGGATTTCGCCCACATCGAGCGACTGCTGCGGGGTCGCCACGCCGAGAGTGCCTTCGCTGCCGTCCAGGCGACCGGGGAGAACCGGGCCCATGCCGCCGCTGAGCAATTGCTGACCCACCCATTCCTCGACACCGGTGCGGCCCTGGCCTCGGCAAAAGAGGTCTTGGTCAGTGTCGCGGGAGGCGATGACCTTCAGATTGGCGAAGTGGAGCGCCTGATTGAGGCCCTGCAAGGACGGTGCCCCACCGCCGAATTCATCGTCGGCGCCTCGATTGATCCCGCCCTCACCGGCCACCTCCATGTCACGGCCATCACCACACGCCCCGCCGCCTCGGCTCCCAATCCATTGGTTGGGTCGGGCTTTGCCCGGAACGACCCCGTGCCCTCCCCGACGGGCAACGATGCGGGGATGCACCGCGGTGGCCCCGTCGTCTTCAACGGCGAAGATTTCAACCGGGAACCCGAAAACCGAGCCATCACGGACTCCCGATTCATCCCGCCGCCGCCAGAACTGAACATCGAGCAGCGCCAGCGGATCCTCAGTAGTCAGCGCAACAAGCCTTCCCGCCGTCGGCCCGACTCCCAGATGATCATGAACTTCGACATCGCCCAGCGCGGTCGCTTCGACAACACCGAGCGAAATCGGCACAAGGGCGTGGATCTCGATGTCCCGACCTACCTCCGCTTGGGCATCGTCCTCAATTGACGGCGGAAGCCGACCGTTGAAGGCACCACTTCTTGATGTAGACTCTTCATCATGGAGCCCTCACCCCTGGAATCCCGTCGTGCCACGATTGAGGATCTCGGAGCCTTGGAGATCCTGTGGTCGCAATCCGGTCTGCCTGCCAGCGAGCTCGGAGGGTTCCTGTCCGAATTTCATGTGGTCACCGATCCCGACGGCCAGATTCTCCATGCCATCGGGCTCTTGGTTGAAGGCGATCAAGCGCTCCTTCATAGCGAGGCCTTGTCCGTCCCTCAGTCCATCGAACCCGACGCCTGTCGGGCCGCGGTGTGGAGGCGCTTGCGGATCCTCGCACGCAACCAGGGAATCTCACGCATCTGGACCCAAGAAGACGCCGAGTACTGGCAGGTCAGCGGCTACCAACCGATTTCAGAATCCCAGCTTCCCGCCGAGTTGCCGTCGTTTGTCCAACGCGAGGCTGGGTGGTGGATGCACCAAAGCCCGGATGCCGCACAGGCCGATCTGATGGTCCAGCGGGAGTTCGCACTGTGGAAAACCCAGCGCGAACAGGAATCACAAAGCTTTCAGCAGCGGGTCAAAGCATTTCGGGCTGTTGCACTGGTGCTGTTCGCCATCTCGTTGATCCTCCTCCTCGGTTTCCTCTTCTACGCGGCCAAGCTCCGCCCCGACGCCTTCCGGCTCTTCTCCCGCTGAAACCCGTTGGCCGGACCTCGACGATGGCGACTCGTCCATCTTGCCCATCTTGCGGCGGCCTACAGATCCATGCGGCCGCCCTCCTAGAACACAGCCCCAAGGCGATGACCCGACAGGCGGATTCCTCCGCGCCAGGCGGAACGGTTGAACCTGGATCGATGAGGGGGTAAGAAGGCGGGAAAGAAAAAGAGGTTCCGGGCCGGACACACCAAGGAGGCGAGGGTGGAGAACCCTGCTGAAACAAGTGCACCCGACCCGGAACGGGCGAACGAGATGTTGGTTCTCCGTTGTCCGCCCTGCCTCTGGCAAGCCAGCGACTCTTGGGTTCTAGGCCTCCAACCCGGTAGCCGCAACGGCCAAATCGAAGACCGGCCCAGAAACGCGCCAGCGACACGCAGATTCACCCGAGATCATTCCCTGACCGGGAGCGCAAAGTCGACCGATCGCAACGCCGTGTACCCAGCCCCCTCTGATGCTGGCTGCAAGACAAGCCCGGCAAATTCCTCATGAAATCCTCACAGGGTTGAAAGGCCCGACCAGATCCGGGCGAATCATTGTGTGCCGCTCCGATCCGGTCTGCTTGAACCCAATCCCATGCTCGCACAAATCCGATCCGCCTCCATACAAGGTATCGACGCCTTCCCGGTTGAAGTCGAAGTCGACTCCGGCCCCGGCCCGCAGCAAATCGTCCTCGTCGGCCTTCCCGATGCGGCGGTGCGCGAATCCCGTGATCGAGTTGGAACAGCCCTTGTCCACAGCGGCTTTCGATTTCCACCAGGCCGAACCACCATCAATCTGGCCCCGGCCGACATTCGCAAGGAGGGCCCCAGTTTCGATCTCCCAATCGCCGTGGGAATCCTCGCCGCCAGCAAGCAGCTCACACCACGGGATCTCACGGCCTTCGCGATGGTGGGCGAATTGGCGCTGACCGGTGCCGTCCGTGCTGTCAAAGGAGCGCTTGCACTCGCACTCCGGGCCCGAGCCGAAGGTTGCCGGGGCATCTTGCTACCCGCAGAGAACGCCCCCGAAGCCGGAGTGGTGGACCGACTGGAAGTCATCCCCATCCGAAGTCTCCAGGAAGCCGCCCAGTTTCTGGAAGGCGAGTCCACCATCCGACCCCTGCGGGTGGACACCGAAGCGCTCTTCCGGGGAGGCACCAGTGATTCCATGGACATGGCCGAGGTCCGTGGACAGGAATCGGTGAAACGCGCCCTCGAGGTGGCTGCCGCAGGAGGGCACAACATTTTGCTGATTGGTCCACCAGGTACTGGCAAGTCCATGCTTGCCCAACGCTTGGCCACTATCTTGCCACCCCTGACACTGGCCGAGGCGCTCGAAGCCACACAAATCCACAGCGTCGTGGGTCAATTGGCTCCGGGTCAGGCTTTGGTCACCTGTCGTCCCTTCCGATGCCCGCACCACACCGCCAGCGATGCAGGCTTGCTGGGCGGCAACACTCATCCCACCCCGGGCGAGATCTCCCTAGCCCACCATGGTGTTCTCTTCCTCGACGAATTGCCCGAATTCAAGCGAACCGTGCTGGAGACACTTCGACAACCTCTGGAAGAAGGCAAAGTGACCATTAGTCGGGCCGCGGGAACCGTGACTTTCCCAGCCCAATTCATGCTTGTGGCCGCGATGAATCCAACGCCTGACGGCAAGATGCCGGCCGAATCGCGCTCCAGCCCCCGGGAAATCTTATCTTATCTGGGCCGAATCTCCGGCCCGTTGCTCGACCGGATCGACTTGCACGTCGAAGTTCCTGCCGTCCGATTCACCGACCTCGACCGGGCGCGACCGGGAGAATCCAGCCAAGAGATCCGACAGCGGGTCGAAGCGGCCCGGGAGCGCCAGCGGCATCGGTTGGTCGGCAGGCCGATTTCATGCAACGCCCGATTGGGCCCCCGCGAACTTCAGCGATTCATCCAACTCGATTCCCCGACTCTCGCGCTCCTCAAGCACGCATTGGCCGACCTGAATCTCTCGGCACGCGCCTATTACCGGGTGCTCAAGGTCGCACGGACCATCGCAGATCTTGCCGGGTCTGAAAACGTGACGCTCGAGCATGTTTCCGAGGCCATTCAATACCGATCGCTGGACCGTCAGATCTGGGGTTGATCCCACCGGTCACCGACATCGTTTGGCTTCCCGTTTGAATCCCGCGCCACACACTGCTTTGATCGACACCCGAACCATGAAGCGACTCTTTCTCCCCATCGCATTGGCGGCCGCCTTACTCTCGGCCCGCGCAGGCAATCTGGCTGACCAATTGGCCATCCAAACCTGGACCCTCCGCAACCTGAACTTCCAGCAGGCCATCGACTTCGCGGTGAAGCATGGCATCAAGGATCTTCAGGTCATTGGAAACCACATCGACCCCAACGCCTCGAAGGAGGAGTGGGCCCAGAAGAAGGCGGCTCTCGATGCGGCCGGCCTCCGCGCCTACACCTTTGGTGTGGCCGGCACCTCGACGGACAAAGAAAAGAACCGTCGCCTCTTCGAGTTCGCCAAATTCATGGGCATTCGACTCATCATCGTCGAACCCGGCGACTTCCGCATTTGGGACAACCTGGAAGAGCTGGCTAAGGAGTACGATATCCGGGTCGCGGTCCATAACCACGGCATCAAGAGCCTTTATGGCAACCCCGCCGTGGTGAAGCAAATCATCCAACACCGGGACGCCCGCATCGGCGTTTGCATGGATGTCGGTTGGATCACCAGCGCCGGCTTCGACGCGGCGAAGGTCTATCGGGAATACAACGGCCGGGTCTTCGACCTCCACCTCAAGGACAAGCGGGTCGAGAAGACCCAGGGCGACGACGTGTCCTTCGACACCCACATCGGCGAGGGACAGTCCAACTACAAGGGGCTCTTTGCTGAACTCCACCAGAGCGGCTACACCGGTCGCCTGGCCATCGAGACCGACAGCGGCGATTTCGCCAAGAACCCCAACGACTTCGTGGCCAAGGCCAAGGCCTTTGTCGAAGCCCAGGGCAAGGCTCCGATCAAATAGCACGGAAGCGCGCCCGCCCGGCCCCTCATCGCTGAGTCCCATCGGCCGTCCGACAGGGCCTTGGAATGGCCGCGAACCTCATGCCCGACCAACCCACCGATCCCGGCCAGGATCCCGACACCCTGTTGATGCTTCGCGTCAAACGGGGTGATCGGGACTCCTTCACCGAATTGGTGGAGCGCTGGAAGCATCCCGTCATCGGTTTCATCTACCGAACCCTGCCCGACCCGGACGAGGCCGAAGACTTGGCGCAGGCCACCTTTGTCCAGCTCTGGAAGACTGCCGCCCGTTACCAACCGACGGCGAGGTTCTCCACCTTCCTCTTCACCATCGCGCGCAATCTCTGCCTCAACGAGATCCGTCGGCGGGTCCGGCATCCGGCCGACTCGCTGGACGAACCTCGGCCCGAAGACGAAGACCACCCCCTGCGACAAATCGAAGACCGCCGGCAACCCGGGGCCGATGCCGAGGCGACCCGCAGTGAATTGTTCAGACTGGTGGATGAGGCCTTGGCCGCACTGCCCGAGAAACAACGCACCGCGCTGATCCTGTGTCGTGATGGCGAATTGAGCTACGAAGAGATCGCCTCCGTCCTGGGCACCTCCCTGCAGGCCACCAAGTCGCTGATCCATCGCGCGCGGGAAACCCTCAAGGGGCGCCTCAAGCCGTATTTGGGTTCCGGTGAGTGGCAACAGGATCCATCAGCAGCGTCCCCAGGCCCAAAAAAAACGGGATCCACAGAACATTGAGCGCGTCGGTGAGTCCGCCTCGCGGCGGTTTGGAACTGGAAAGGAACGGGATGACGTTCCGGTTTATTGGGCAAAACGAGGAGAGAACGAGGTGCGGGCCGATTGGAGGCTCGCAACGAGCGGACAACGACGCTCTTGCGGAAGAGGACGCCGCCAGCACGACCGGGCCAATTGAATCGTTCCGGATTAGGTCATCCCGGAGTTCTTACCGCGTGACTTCGCCACCACCCTTGCGAAGCTCCGCACCGAGTCTGACATGAAGAAATCGCGTCCGTCCCCCTCCACCGTCGTCTCCCGTTCCGGCCGCTTCACCGATGGCCCCAGCCAGGAAGTCGCCCAATTCTCCCAATCGGTCTCCTTCGACTGGCGACTGTGGTCTCATGACCTCGTCGGCTCGATGGCCCATGCGACCATGCTGGAGAAGATCGGGGTCCTCTCTTCCAAAGAGTGCAAAGACATCATCGCTGGACTCAAGGCCATCGGAATGGAGATCGAAGCGGGAAGTTTCCAGTGGAAAATGGAGCTGGAGGACGTCCACATGAATATCGAGGCAGCGCTGACGGCACGCGTGCCAGCCGCCGCCAAGCTGCACACGGCGCGATCCCGGAATGATCAGGTCGCCCTGGATGTCCGCCTATGGCTGCGGGACGAAATTGAGGCGCTCTTGGGCGAATTGCGCGGACTCCAACGCTCTCTGGTCAAACTGGGCGGGCGGCACTCGGAGGTGATCATCCCCGGCTACACGCACTTGCAACGAGCACAACCGGTATTCTTCGCCCACCATTGCTTGGCGTACGTCGAGATGTTCGACCGCGACACCGGCCGTCTGGCGGATGCCTTCGGAAGGCTCAACGTCTGTCCGCTCGGAGCGGGAGCCATCGCCGGCAGCACGCTGCCTCTCGACCGCGAGTTCGTGGCCACGCTGTTGGGTTTCACCGATGCGAAAGGTCGGCCGCGCATCACGCAGAATTCCATGGATGCGGTCTCCGACCGGGACTTCCTCATCGAATTCAGCGCAGCCGCTGCACTGATCGCCGTCCACCTGAGCCGCCTCTCCGAAGACCTCATTTTGTGGGCCTCCTCCGAGTTTGGCTTCATCCGCATCGCGGACGCCTACACGACGGGTTCCTCGCTCATGCCGCAGAAGAAGAACCCCGACATCGCCGAACTCACCCGAGGCAAGTCGGGGCGGGTCATCGGCAACCTGGTCTCGCTGCTGGTCCTGCTGAAGGGGCTACCCATGACCTACAACCGGGATTTGCAGGAGGACAAGGAACGCCTTTTCGACACCGCCGACACCATCCGCTCCTGTGTCCGACTGACCGCGGCGATGCTCGATCACACCACTGTCCAAGCTCCGGCCTGCGATGCCGCCGCAAAGGACCCCCTACTGCTGGCCACCGATCTGGCCGACTATCTGGTGAAAAAGGACATGCCCTTCCGCCAGGCACATCACGCCGTCGGAGCGGTGGTGGCCTTCGCTGAAAAGGCCGGACGTCGGATAGACCAGCTCACCCTCGCCGAATACCAAGCGATCGAACCCCGATTCTCGGCCGATGTGCTCGACCTCTACGATTTGCAGAAGGCCATGAAGCGGCGCGAACTTCCCGGTGCTCCGGGAGTCCGTGAGGTGGCCCGTCAATTGGCACGATGGAAAAAGGAACTGGGAACCCTCGGGTGACCCGGAATCGCTGAGGTTCTACTCCGCCGCGTTGACGCTCGCCGGCGTCGCGGACAGCCTACAAACCAATGTCTCATCGCTTCTGGAACATCTGCGGAGGTCTCTTGCTTTCCTGCGTATTGTGGGTGGGCTGCGACGAGCGTCCCTGGGTCAGCGGCAAGGCGGACCCGAAGGAGGAGAACAACTACCGCCAGGCCGAAGCCTATCAGCGGATGAACCAGTACGTCCGGGCCGTCGAGTACTACCAACGGGCCTTGGACGTGAACCCCCGCAACGCGGATGCCCACCTCGGGCTGGGGATCATCCACTCCGACTCCGCCAAGCTCCCCGAGTACGGCTTCGCCTATTATCACCTCCGACGCTATGTCGCTCTTTCGGGCCGCACCAACGACCTGATCGTCAACCAACTCATCCGGGCCACCGGGCTGCGTCTGGCCGAATTGCATGCCGACACCATCGGCAAGATCCAAACACAAGGTCAACTGGAGCAGATGCGGCGGGAGAACGACGAGTTGCGCAAATCGGTGTTGTCTTTGAGCAACCAACTTCATACGGCCTCCACCCGCATCGCCACGCCCGCTCTGCTGCTGACCAGTCCCACCAACGGAACCATCGCGGCGCCGCCCCGCGCTCCCAACGTGCCCCCCAAGTCGACAGATGCTCCGCCCCGACCGGTGGCCCGAGCGGTCGAACCCCGCAAGTCGTCCACCCCCAAGATCTACAAGCTGAAATCCGGAGACACCCTGGCCAAGATTGCCAAGGCTCAGGGGATCACCCTGCAGCAGCTTCAAGCAGCCAATCCCGGTGTGGATACTCGCAAACTGAAGCCAGGTGTCGAAATACGGGTCCCCTGAAAAAGGGTATCTCTTCAGAGCCATGACTTCCCGGATCGCCCTGATTGCCTCCGCCCTCTTCTGGGTGTTGATGAATGGGCTCTTGTGGCAGGCCGAATGGGGAGACCGTTTCACCTCAGGTTCCGAACTTTCACCGGACCTGATCTGGCGGAAGATTTTGGATTCCCCGGACTCCAGCGTGCTGAGCATCCGACACCAAGGCCGGACGATCGGTTCGTTGGAATGGCACCCCTCCGTCCTTGAGGCCTCCCGCAGCAATACCACCGCCATCGAAGGTATGGTCTCAGGACCGGCTGCTCACTTGATCCGAGTCTCTACCCGCTTTCATGGCAGTGACTCGCCCCTGGACCGACTCATGATCCAGGGGACTGTGGAGTTATCGCCTTCCAACTCCTGGGAGAGACTTCAGGTAAAGGTCGACCAACGACCCAAGAGCTGGGAGATCCACGCCGAAGCCGGATCCGACCAGATCCGTATGATTTATGAGGCAGGGCGCCAGCGCTTCGAACAAACCTTCGAGACCCGCAATCGGGCTGCCCTGCAGCTCATGTTGGCTCCGTACCTCACGGCCCTGCCTTCCGGACTCATTCCCGACAATGTCCTGAGCCAACCAGACTCCTTGACCCGGAGCGTTTCCATCGACGCCCGATCCGACTGGATGCAAATCGGCCGAAGCCGCGTCCGGGTCTATCGCCTGAGTGCTCGACTCCCTGGACGCTTGGAGGCCACGGCCTTCATCAGTCGCGCCGGCGAATTGCTGAAGATCCAACTGCCTGACCGCCTCCAGCTGATCAACGATGCCATCGTCGGAAACTGAACAAGGAGACTCTCCCCATGATTGAACTGGAAGGCCTGACCAAAGACTTCGGATCTCTCCGAGCCGTGGATGGGATCAGCTTGCAAATTCCGCGCGGTGAATTCTTTGCCGTCCTGGGGCCCAACGCAGCGGGGAAGACCACCACCATCAAGATGATGGTCGGCCTCATCCGACCGACTGCGGGCCGGACCCGAATCGCCGGATTCGACATCCAGGAGAACCCCTTGGAGGCTCGTTCCCGCCTGAGCTACGTTCCCGATTTCCCGTTCCTCTACGAGAAGCTCACACCCGCAGAATTCCTGCGATTCACCGGACGCTTATTCCGGATGCCGGACGCGCAAATTCGCGAGGGATGCGACGAACTGGTGCCCCGCTTCAATCTGGAGGACTGGCTCCACCTGCCCATTGAATCCCTCAGCCACGGAACCCGCCAACGGATCGCCATCGCCAGTGCGCTGCTCCACCGACCGGAAGTCTTCATTATCGACGAACCGATGGTGGGCCTCGACCCGCACCATGCACGGGTGGTGAAAGACATCCTTCGGGAACGGGCCACCCAAGGCATGACCGTATTCCTCAGCACCCATCAGGTCAGCGTCGCCGAAGAGATGGCCGACCGCATCGGCGTCTTCCATCAGGGACAAGTCATCGCTTGCGGCAGCGCCGATGAACTGCGGGCCAGATCCCAAACGAGTGGAACTCTGGAGGCGGCGTTCTTGGCGCTCACCCGAGGTAGCCAGAGACAGCCAGAAGCGGCTTGAACGGCCAGAGTCTGGAGAGGAACCCCCTGACGCGGACCACGCCCTGAATTCAGCCTACCACAGGGTCGAGGTCTTGGCAGCTCCCGAGGGCGGACCGCCTGGAGATCGGTCCCTACCCAAGACATCGGCCGCAGAATCAGCCCAATAAACCCAACTCGCCCGACAGGCAGGACTCAATGCCTGGGATCGGATAGGAACATTCCTCCGAAAGTGCCGTTTCCGAGATCAGGACAGTGTTGCAGGGATCTAGTTGCCTCCGCCCGAGTGGACATCCTCCGGATTCATCGCCTTCGGAGCCGAGCTCAGGAGTTGTTGGGCCAGCTTGCTCAAGCGCAGGTTTTCTCGCTCCAGACGCTCCAATTCGGCGGTAATGAAAAACACGTCCCCGCGATCCATCTCTTTCTCAACGGAGGCGATGGCATTATTGAGCCCCTTGTCTCCGACCGTGTTCGCCGTCTCCTTGAGCGAGGTGATTCGGTTCCAGGCCGCCTTGCGTTGGCCGTGGGAGAGGGCGGTGCGAGCGAAAGTGAGTGTCTCCTTGGTCTCGGTATTGACCGCCTGAAGCATCTTACCGTAGGCGTGACTGTTGAGTTCCGACTGCTCTTGGGCTTCCTCCAAGGGGGGCTTGCTTGCGACCACCCTTTCGAGGGTTCTGGTCAACTCATCAGTGTTCATCAAGGCAGTGCACAAAATGATCTCCACCTCGGGAAAGCGCGGATCGGATTTGACCCGTTTGCCAAAATCGGCACCCACTGTTTCACCATCACGAACCCCCACCAGGCACAATCGGACCACCACGCCTGCGTCGATTATACTCCAAGCCTCCGCGGTCGAAGCAGCCTCCAACACATCCAAATCGAGTCCTGAGATGCACGACAGCAAGCGGGCACGATTCCCAAAGTCTTCGTCCACGACCAGAACCGTATGCCGCGATTGGGCAGGCACATCAGTATCCGAGGGCGCTTCGATTCGGATGAATTCCGTGTGCTCTCGCAGCAGCGGTTCCAGGCTCTGGATCTCGTCGGGAAGCACTTCCAACACAATGCCCAACTGTCCGCCCTTGCCCAGTGTTGACCGCGCTCGTCCGTGGTTCGCTTTCAGCCAAGTTTCCCAAGGGCTGGCGGACACCTGCTGTCTCAAGGTGACCACCTCATCCGCCAACGGAGCCAATTTGTCCACTTCGGACCGCAGCAACTTATTGGAACCCTCCAGTTCACGGATTCGGCCCGCGTACTTGGCGATGTTCTCAGCCATCTTGGCATCGGCACCACTCACCGGGGCCGCTTCCAGAATGGCTTTGGAAATCTCTTTCTGAAGGCCTTGAACCTGGAACCAGAGGAGCGCGAGTCCGACCCCACCCAGCACACAGCCACCCGCGGCAGCCATGAACTTGATCTGGAGCGTATCTTTTAAAGTCTTGGTCGAATACTTGATGAGGGATCGTTCAAAGAGCCCTAATCGAGATTCCAATTCATTGCGTGTTTCCCTCAAACGAGCCCGGATCTTGGGTAGATCCTGATCGCCGTAAGGTTGGCGAAAGTTTATAAATTCCGGCAGAAATCGCTCCTGAAAAATCATTTCCAGCTGTTGGAATGCTTTCTCGTTGTCTGGCTTGAGTCCGGACTCACGCAACTTCTTCAATCCGGCCTCCAGCGAAAGCTTCATGCCCGCCAATTGGCGGACCAGGTCTGCAGGATAGGAGTCCGGATCATCCGCGAGCAGCTTTCCCAGCAATGTGAGTTCCAAGCGAACCTGCTCGGAGCCGTCGCGGGCTCGAGTGAGCTTGTTGATCAACTCCTCAGGCTTGGACCCCAGTGCAATTTCCAAGATCAATCCGAGCACAGCGATGCTGATAATGGCCACGACCGAGGTGAACCACACCTGACGAACTTTTGTTTGGACTGAGGTATCGGTCATCAGAAACTGGGACCTCTGGGCAGAGTCTCAGCCGTACTCGTCTTATCGGACCCGTTCCACAGCAACTTGAGAACTAACTCCTCGCGACACACTCGCGTATCCACCTGGGTCCAGCGCGAATCGGATTCCGGGAAATCCCGGTTGCAGTGAAGTCCGCGGCTTTCAGTCCGCTGCAAGGCACTGGCCACGATGATTTCGGCCACAGTTGCCAAGTTTCTCAATTCAAGCAGGTCAGCCGTGACAATGAAATCCCAATAATACTCTCGGATTTCCTCCTGGAGATTGGCCAACCGCTTCTGGGCGCGCCGGAGACGCTTGGTAGTCCGGACGATACCCACATAATCCCACATCAACCGGCGGATTTCGTCCCAATTGTGGGAAACAACCACCATTTCGTCCGGGTCCGTCGCCTGCCCCGTCTGCCAAGGTGGAATCACAACAGGTCCGGCGGTGCCCCGCAACCCGAGGACCTTCTGGGCAGCCCGATGGGAACAAACCAAGGCCTCCAGCAGCGAATTGCTCGCCAGACGATTGGCTCCGTGGAGGCCGGTACAGGCCACCTCTCCCACAGCAAACAGGCCTGCCAGAGAAGTCTGACCATCCAGATCGGTCTCCACCCCTCCGCACTGATAATGGGCGGCCGGAACCACCGGAATCCAGTCCTTGGTTATATCAATGCCAAACTCGAGGCATCGGGCGTGGATCGTAGGAAAATGACTCCGGATGAACTCGTGCGATCGATGGGTGATGTCGAGATAAACGCAGTCGGCTCCGGTGCGCTTCATCTCCGAGTCGATAGCCCGGGCCACGATGTCCCGGGGCGCCAGTTCCAATCGGGCATCATAGCGCTGCATGAAGCGCTCTCCTCCCGGGGTCCGCAAAATGCCTCCCTCGCCCCGCACCGCTTCTGAGATTAGAAAAGACTTGGCCTGCGGGTGGAACAGGCAGGTGGGGTGGAACTGGATGAACTCCATGTTCAAGATGGGAACCTCTGCACGATAGGCCATCGCTACTCCATCCCCGGTGGCGATGTCCGGGTTGGTGGTGTAGAGATAGACTTTGCCACACCCCCCAGTTGCCAACAGCACCGCGGACGACTGGAATACGTCAACCCGTCCCTCGGGATTGTTCAGGACATAAACGCCAACACACCGATTCGGACCCGGCAGACCCAGCTTGGCGGTCGTAATCAGGTCGATCGCCAGGTGGTTTTCGAACACAGTGATCGCTGGATTGGTGGCCACCGCGGCCAAGAGAGCCCGCTCGATCTCGCGTCCCGTGGCATCGGCAGCGTGCAGGATGCGCCGTTTGGAATGCCCACCTTCTTTGGTAAGGTCCAACTCACGCTGCCCGCTCCCACCTGGGATATCTCGCTCACTGAATTGCGCCCCCAAGCGCATCAACTCGGCAATGCGCTCAGGGCCCTCCTGAACAATGTTTCGAACCACAGACTCATGGCATAGGCCCGCCCCTGCCTCCAGGGTATCTTGGACGTGCAACTCGAAGCTGTCCTCACGGCTGGTGACCGAGGCAATGCCTCCCTGCGCCCAGTTTGTATTGGAATCAGCGCGATTCTTCTTGGTGATGATGGCCACCTTGCCTTGGTGAGCCACCTCAAGGGCGTAAGTCAGTCCGGCGACACCGCTTCCAAGAACGATGAAGTCAAACGAGTGAGTCTGGGCGGAAGACATCAGAACTAGGAACCACTCGGACCGTGATACTCGATCCGGACGATCTTCGTGTCTGAGTTATTGCCCCAATCCTTGCCATACTCGATGAGATAGAGACATCCATCGGCACCCAATTCCAAGTCCATGGGTCGCTTGAAGGTCGTCGCCGGCATGAAGCGCTCCATCATCCACTTGCCGTCAGCGGTCTTGGCGATGTTGTCATTTTCATCCAACTTCACAGCAATGATCCAGTTTCGGGACCACTCGTAAATGAAGAGGGTGTGATCGAATTGCTTGGGCAAGCGATGCGCCGAGGAGTTCTTGGGGTCGTAATAATAAACGGGGCCGGCCATGGCAGTACGCCCGCCAGAACCGACTGCCGGGAAACGAGTTGAAGCCGACGCCGGATAGTAGATGAAGGCCGGTTGCGCCGGGGGCAGGTCTTGAATACCCGTGTTGTTGGGCGAGGTGTTCTTGGGGTGTTCCGGATCAAACACCATTCCTTTGGGATCCCAAGCCTCCGGCTTCGTCGGCAATTCCGGAAGATTGTTGGTCTCCCCCTTTTTCTTCAGCTCCTCGATCTTCTTGCGTACTTGATCATAGGCGTTACGGGCATCGGTGCCCCGCTGACGATCCACAAAGTTCACCTTCGTGTAGGCTCGGTTGTCACCGACAAACATGGGCCAACCGAAGAATCCCGGTTTCCGGGCCTGATTGACCTCATCGAAA
>Ga0247843_1001090_pt1 | contig 58696 bp, 43 predicted proteins | sample LaCruzMarch2017__FD_192420 | JGI IMG/M metagenome (GOLD analysis project Ga0247843, IMG submission 192420) | Freshwater microbial communities from meromictic Lake La Cruz, Castile-La Mancha, Spain - LaCruzMarch2017_8m | ecosystem: Environmental > Aquatic > Freshwater > Lake | place: Spain...
CTTTATGGCTTCTAAAGCCACTTTGGCTTTAAATTCAGGGGTAAATACGCGACGTGTTCGTTTCATTGTAAACAAGGTTTAAAGTTAAAAATTATATCCTTGTCTTAAAATTGGGGTCCACTATAGTTTATCTAAATTTTTAAAATTCTAAATACTTGGATTTGTTTTAATTCTTAAAACACATTGTATTTATGAATTTAGATGGTCATATTTATTTAACTACTATTTCAATTTTCAATCTGCTATAAACAATTTATCCATTGTTATTTCATAATCTACTTCTTCTAAATAATATTCGTTTTTAAGCAAAGGAAAAGTGCTTAACACGGTTGTAAAAGTTGTCTTTTTGGTTTGGGTTGCTTGTTTAAAAACAGCTTTCTTCATCCTCAATTCTGCAGCGTATTGCTTCGTAATTGCGAAATTTTCATTGGTAAACTTTGCCTCGCACAAATTAATGGATTTATCTGCCCGGTCTATTATCATATCAATTTGGCAACCTGGCAAGGCATCATTCCCTCTAAACAGCCAAGAACTAGTTGTACTGTAAATACCATTTATGCCCAAGGCTTTTTTTACTTGATTTATGTGCTGCATGCAAATATTCTCAAAAGCATAACCACTCCAAGCTTTGTAAGAGTTTTCTTTAGACAATTGCTCCCAAACTCCATCTCCTCTTTTCTTATTGTTTTTAATAAACTTCAGGTAAAAGAGTGAATACAAATCTGTTAACTTATATATAGATGTTTTCTTTTTATTAATCAATGGTTCATAAAAAGATACAAAGTCGCATTCTACCAATTCCTCTAAGGTTCTCGATAAGGAAGCCTCACTTAATTTTGAAGCTGCTGCAATGTCCATTCTTGCCATACCTTGGGGTTTCTTAGCCAATGTTTCAATAACTTTAATGTGCATTTCTGCATTTCTAAACAAGGAATGATACAGTTGTGAATATTCATCAAACAACAATCCCGATGGAGAAAAACAGATGCAATTAATGAGTTGAGTAGCACTTTTTCCTTTTTCTACTTCTTTCAAATAAAAAGGAATTCCACCCATAGCCATATAAATTTCTATTATTTGATAGTTGGTAAGCTTTACACCCAATGATTCTAAAAAGAGTTTTGTTTCGTGCAAGTTAAAAGGCTGTAATTTTATGCGCTGAGTTACCCTGTTATACAAACCACCTCTGGCATTTATGAGGTTCTTTTTAATCCATGATGATGCTGAACCACAAGCAATCAATAAGATATTTTCCATGTTAGAGACATGCTGATTCCAAAAAAATTCTAAGGAAGAAACGAAATTCGATTTTGGATTATCTAACCAAGGCATTTCATCAATAAATACAACGTGCTTATGCGGTCCTTTCGGTAATTTAACTAAGTAATTTGCCAAATACATGAATGCTTCTTGCCATGTTTTAGGAACTTTCTGCTCTGCCTTGCCTTTTGCTCGCTTTAAATACTCTTCAAAAAAATTCTGAAGCTGCTCTTTTAATGATCCTTCTTTTTTTCCAGTATAATCAAAAACAATATTATTTTTTAAATGCTGCCTTATTAAAAATGTTTTGCCGACTCTTCTTCTACCATACACAGCTAAAAAATCAGGATTTCCTAATAGAAGCATTTTATTTAATTTAGCAATTTCTGTTTCTCTTCCTAGTAATTTCAGCTTTTTTACCATATACAATATTTTTATATTTGGAGTTATCTACTACAAATATATAACATTTCTCCAAATATAAAAGCAGTATCAAAAAATAAAATTGAGCAATACTCAAAAATAAATTATTCTATACTTGGAGATATCATCAAATTTAACAGAGATTTCTCCAAGAATAATTAAAATGCTAACGTTATAAATAAGCAAACTCATTTGGAAAAAACATCCATTTAGAAAAATTTTTCAATGCCTAATTCTTCAAAAGCTTACCTAAAAACTGGCCTTCATATTAAGTATGTTAATATTTTCTCAAACTTTTGATTTTCAACTATTTTTTTCTTTACATTTGCACCCTTGTAAAATAAAGAAACAATACGAATATGTCATTGACGTCAGAAGTTAAAAAACAAATCTTCGCTAAGCACGGCGGAGTAGAAACAAACACAGGTTCATCAGAAGGACAGATTGCACTTTTCACAGAGCGCATCAACGAGATGACAGAACACATGAAAGCGAATAGAAAAGATTTTGGAACACAACGTTCTTTGATTCGTTTGGTTGGTAAACGTAGAAGTTTACTAGACTACTTAAAAAAGCGTGATATTATGAAATACCGGGCACTCATAAAAGAGTTAAATCTCCGGAAATAATCCAAGAAAAAGGCAATTGTTTACGATTGCCTTTTTCCTTTTTTACACCTTTTAATACCCAATAATATTATGAATTTAGGAGTGCGCAAGACCATTGTCATGCCTGATGGGAAAGAAATTACCTTAGAAACAGGCAAATTAGCAAAACAAGCACATGGCTCCGCTGTTATCAGAACAGGAGATACCATGATTCTCGCAACTATAGTAAGTAATCAAGACGCCACAGAAGGCATCGATTTCCTACCACTTACAGTTGAATACCAAGAAAAATATGCTTCAACAGGAAAATTCCCAGGAGGTTTTTTTAAACGTGAAGCTAGACCTTCTGAAGGTGAAATTTTAACTTCACGTTTAGTTGATAGAGCATTACGTCCACTTTTTCCTGACGATTATCACGCTGATACTTTTGTTCAAATACAACTAATATCTTCCGATAAAGAAGCTATTCCAGATGCATTCGCTTGTTTAGCAGCTGCTACAGCAATTGCAGTGAGCGATATCCCTTTCAATGGACCAATTTCTGAGGTTCGTGTAGCTCGTATCAATGGGAAATTAGAAGTAAATCCAACCATTTCCCAATTGGAACAAGCCGATTTAGATATTATGGTTGCTGCTTCTCAAAACAGCATTGTAATGGTAGAAGGCGAAATGAAAGAGGTTTCAGAAGCAGAAATGTTAGAAGCTATTAAGTTAGCGCATGAAGCTATCAAAATTCAAATTGCTGGCATCAATGCTTTGGCTGAACTTATTGAGACTTCTTCTCCAAAAAGAACCTACTCTCATGAAAAGAATGATGATGCATTACGTGAGTCAATATTCAGTTTTTGCCTTGAGCCATTAATGGCCGTTGCTCGTTCTAAAAACGCTAACAAGAAACAACGTGCTGCAGATTTCAAAGCAGTAAAAGAATCTTTTGTTGCTACATTAACTGAAGAAGAAGTTGCTGCTAATAAAGGTCTTATTGGAAAATATTTCCACGATGCTGAGAAAAAAGCAGTTCGTGCTGTAATGTTAAATGAGAAATTGCGTCTAGACGGACGCGGTTTAACTGATATTCGTCCTATTTGGTGTGAGGTAGATTATTTACCAACTGCACATGGTTCTGCAATTTTCACAAGAGGTGAAACGCAATCGCTCACCTCTGTGACGCTCGGAACTAAAATGGACGAGCAAAAAATTGATGGTGCAGTTATGGAAGGTTCAAATACTTTTTTACTTCATTACAATTTCCCATCTTTCTCAACTGGTGAGGCCCGCGCAAATCGTGGAACAAGCCGCAGAGAAATTGGACATGGTAATCTTGCGTTGCGTGCTTTAAAACCATTAATACCTACTGGCGAAGCAAACCCTTACACCATTCGTGTTGTTTCAGATATTTTAGAATCAAACGGTTCTTCTTCAATGGCTACAGTTTGTGCTGGAACTTTAGCTTTAATGGACGCAGGTGTGAAAATAGCTAAACCCGTTTCTGGTATTGCAATGGGCTTAATAACTGATGACGGAAATAATTATGTTGTGTTAAGCGATATCTTGGGAGACGAAGATCATTTGGGCGACATGGACTTTAAAGTTACTGGAACAAAAGACGGAATCACCGCTTGCCAAATGGACATTAAAGTAAATGGATTGAGTTATGATATAATGCTCAATGCATTGAACCAAGCAAGAGAAGGACGTTTGCACATTTTAGGTGAAATGATGAAAGTTATTTCTGAACCGCGTGAAGATTACAAACCTCATGCTCCTAGAATAATTGAAATCAGAATTCCAAAAGAATTCATTGGTGCTGTAATCGGGCCAGGTGGAAAAATAATTCAAGAAATGCAGAAAGAAACTCAAACTGTAATCGTAATTGAGGAAGTTGGAGACCAGGGTGTAGTGCAAATTTCTTCGACCAACAAAGAAAATATTGAAAAGGCATTGAAGAGAATCAGAGGTATTGCTTCAACTCCAGAAGTGGGCGAAGTGTATACTGGAAAAGTAAAATCTATTATGCCATTTGGTGCATTTATAGAAATCCTTCCTGGAAAAGATGGCTTACTTCATATTTCTGAAGTAGAATGGAGAAGGTTAGAAAGTCTTGAAGGAGTGCTTAAAGAAGGTGATATTGTAGATGTGAAACTAATTGAAGTTGATAAAAAAACTGGCAAATTGAAGCTAAGTCGTAAGATTTTACTTCCTAAGCCTGAAGCTGCTGTAAATTAATTTTCTATCATAAAATAGAAAGCTGCATTATTCATTTAATGCGGCTTTTTTTATGTTCACGTTTTTAGAAAAGGAATTTCGATTATCCATTACCAACTAAAATGAGTCTTAATTGCATCAGTTACGCCATTTTCATTATTTGATTTAACAGTAATGAATTTAGCTGCTTCTATAATCTTGGGGTGTGTGTTGCTCATTGCAAAACTAAAATCTGCAGTTTGCATCATTTCCAAATCATTTAAATAATCGCCAAAAATCATGGTGTTTGCAGATGTTATGTTCAACTTTTTCTGAATCATTTCAATGGCAGTTCCTTTATTTGCATTCCAATTTGTGATATCCAACCAAATTTTTCCTGATACAACAACCTTAAAGTCATTTGCATAATTTTCAAAATAAGGAAAACTGTTGGTTTCTGGATTTATAAAATCGCAAATGGTAACTTTCATTATTTCGTCTGTTACGGTGTTTAGATTTTCAACAATCTCTAAGCGCTCATAATATAATGATGCTTGTTCTATAAACTCAAAGTAATTGCTTTCTACGTAAGCTGAATGCTTTCCGCACAAAATAACATTACCTGAAGGAATGTTCCTTCCAATTTCAATAAATTTTACAACATCCTCTTTTTTTAATGCATTTAAATACAACAGTTCTCCTTGATAAGAAATGTAAGTTCCGTTTTCAGAAACAAACATTGTTCGGTGTTTAATTGGCTCAAACAAGGCTTCCATATTATAAAATTGCCTTCCGCTGGCAACACAAAACAAAATTCCGTTTTTTACCAATTGGCTTTCAACTTCCCAAAAATCAGACGGGAGCTGTTTATCTTCACGCAATAAAGTTCCATCTAAATCAGTAACCAATAATTTCAGCATTTAAAAATTACTTTAAGAAGTATGGTCTAAAATAATTCTCCAATTTCCATCAATGAGCTTGAAAAGTAATGAAAAATATCCACTGTTTTCACCTTCGGCATCCTTTACTTTCCATTTACCTATAATTAAAGTGTGTGTCTTGTCAATTGCTTTTTCTGATAAAATTTCAAAATCCAAATTCCCCATTTTCTCTTTTGTGGGATATGATTTTTTGTAATTATTATTTACGTTTTCCCATCCGTAAGTAATGCCTTTGGAAGTTAAAAACTGCAAACTATCATTTTTCCAATAACCTTTCATAAAACCTTCTACGCTGCCTATATTCCACTCTGCAAGTTGATTATTCAAAACCTGTCTTACAGATTCTCCTTTTTGCGCATTAACGCTGAGAGACCACAATGCTAAACATGCAATAATTAAAATCTTTTTCATTCACTAATTGTTTGAATTTTTTAGGTGAACTAAATAACAACTTTCTTTTCAATTTAACGAATAATAGCTAATAACTATCTTAATAAAAATTTAAAATCAAACAATCCAAACACATGATTTTAGGGTAATGTGAGTAAATTTGAACCTTGAAATGAAAAAATTAATAGTTGGAATTTTATTAAGCTGCCCGATAACATCTATTGGACAAATTTCGAAAGGTTTTGAAGCATTAAAGATTTATGATTTTTTTAAAGCCAAGAATATTTTTACTAAGTCAATTAAATCAAACCCTACGGCAGCAAACTTTGGTTTAGCGCTAATTCATTACGATTCTTTAAATCATTTTCACCAATTAGATTCTGCCATTTCAAGAATTTTTAAAGCTGAAGAAAGTTATCATTTATTAACTCCTAAACAAAAAGTTAAAATATGGGAAACGGGTGTTATTGATTCTTCAATTGCTGGTTTAAAGTTTAGAATTTTTGATGCTGGATTTAAAAGAGCAAAAAAAATAAATACAGAAGTTGCTTGGCGCACTTATTTAAGAAATTTCTCTGGCTCTCCTTTTTTAAATGAGGCTATTAAAAGCAGAAATGAAGTTTGCTATAATAACGCAGTAAATACTAATGCTATAGCTCCTTTGATTTCATTTATTGAAAAATATCCTGATGCTGATGAAATTGGAAATGCAAAAGAACTCTTAGATGACTTAATTTTTAATGAAGCAAAAAAAAGCAATCTATTAGGAGACTATGAAAATTTCATTTTAAAATATCCATCAAGCAAACATGTTTCTGATGCTGAAGACGCAATATATAGCATCTCTGTTACGGAACCCTCTATTGACCAAATTTATGCATTTGTAAAGCTATTCCCTAAAAACAGAAATACATTGAATGCATGGGAAATTTTATATGAATTATATACAGGCGACCAAAGGGTAGAAAGCTTTACTGAATTTAAAGAGAAATTTCCTGAATATCCGTTCCAAGATAAAGTTTACAGAGATGTAGCTTTGTCCCAAACAAGACTTTTTCCTGCAATAGAAAATGAGAAATGGGGTTTTGTAGATTCTACGGGAAAAGTTGTGATACAATATCAATATGAAGAAGCCGGATCTTTTAATGAAAACCTAGCAGCAGTGAAATTAGAAGGGAAATTCGGATTTATAAATAAAACTGGAATTACTGTAATTAAACCTCAATTTGAAGAAGCTGACCATTTTATTAATGGTCTTTCCCTGGTAGAAATAAGTAATACTGTAGGATTAATTGACCAAAGAGGAAATTGGATATTTAAAATAGATTCTGCAAGTATTTCAGGGCCTGCAAATAATTTTTATATTGTAGAAAAAAGTGAAGCTTCTTTTTTTCTAAATAGGAAAGGGAAAAATATAAATATTGAATTTGAGAATTTAAGTGAATTTAACGGTTATAGAGCGGCATTTAAAAAAGATGGAAATGTAGGTTATATCGATACATTAGGAAACATAGTTGTTCCAGCAATTTATGAGGAGGGAAGCGATTTTGAAAATGGATTTGCTCAAGTTAAAAAAAATGAATTGTGCGGATTAATTGATAAAGATGGCAAGTTTATTATTCCTCTGAAATTCGACTTTATAGGACATACCGATAAAACTTTAATAAAAGCTGTGTCAAAAGATAAATGCGGTTATTTCGAAAATTCAGGTATTATTAAAATACCTTTTGGAAATTTATGCGCCGCTCCAATTCTTGGTATTGATGGTTTTAATGGTCCTCTAGCAAGAATAGACAAGAAAAGTAAAAAGGGATTTATTGATGTAAATGGTAAAATTGTAATTCCAACAATTTACGATGATGCACAATATTATTCCGAAGGTTTAATAGCTGTTAGGAAAAAGAAATTATGGGGTTTTATTCAGAAAAATGGTAAAATGGCAATAGATTTTCAATTCGATGCTGTTTATCCTTTTTCGGGAAGGTATTCTAAAGTAAAGAAAAAGGGAAAGTGGGGTTTAATTGATAAAGAAGGAAAGTTTATACTTCCTGCAAACTTTGATCAATTACAAGATTTTAATGGATATATTGTTGGCTATCAAAATAATCAAAAAGGATTAATATCATTAAACAATAAAAAGGTAGAATTGTTAACTGAATTTATTTATGATGATATTATTAAATCAGAAGACGCAGGAATTTTTCAACTTTTAAAAAATGGCAAAATGGCCTTATTTCATGTTGAGAAAAAAGCAATATTTTGGAAAGAGGAAGGCTGGTAAAATATGGATGATATCTTTGAAAAACTAAGCCAGGGTGAGGGAGAAAATCTTGAATATAAATTTGAAGTAAACTCAGGGCGAAAAATCGCATCAACTATTTCAGCATTTTCTAACACTAGTGGTGGTTCTATTTTAATTGGAGTAAAAGATAATGGAAGTGTTGCAGGTGTGCGATTAGAAGAAGAATTATATGTACTCGATGCTGCTGCAAACCTCTACTGTAAACCCGAAGTAATACTGCAATTGAAACGTTGGAATATTAAAGGAAAAATGGTATTGGAAGCAATAGTTCCAGAAGCATTAAATAAACCTATACTTGCAGAAATTGAACCCAATGTTAATAAGGCGTATTTAAGACTTGGAGCCTCTAATTTACTGGCAAACGCGGTCCATTTGCAGTTGTGGAAAAACGCTAAAAACGATGAAAAACCAAAAGTATTTTCAGAAAAACAAATTGCTGTTATTTCACTTTTCAAAACGAATAAATGGTTGGGCTTAAATCAAATAACAAAGAAAAGTAAATTGCCCAGAAATATTGTAGTACAAACAATTGCAGATTTAATTCGTTGGAGAATTCTCGACAGTATGACCGAGCATAGCGGTGGATTTGTATATTTGCTCTCCGAAAATTAAATGAATTTATTTAAATTATTATTATTAAGTATTGCAGTGCTAACCGCTCCTTGGTTAACGTTGCAACTCCTCTTATGGGTTTGTAGAAAAGATAAGGAAGAATAAAGTAAAAAGGGGAAAGGGGAAAGTATAAAGGGAAAAGTTTAAAGTATAAAGGGGAAAGGGAAAAGGGGAAAGGGAAAAGGGGAAAGGGAAAAGGGGAAAGGGGAAAAGAGTATATAATGAAATTATTCTAATGGAAGCACTCCTAAGCGAAATTTATTATTTGTAAAACCCATTAAGAGCAATGAGTTTTCACTTATCTGACTAGAATTTTCTGGAACGAAATAGAAGTTTGATTTCTTTTTATCGCCAGATAATGCTTTTCTTGAAAAACTTCCATTTGAGTTTAACTTACAAACTACCTGAATTGCACCTCTAATTTTAGTCATCGCTTGCATTTGCTTTTGGTCGTTAATTTTCAAATTATCTTCATTCTCATTAAAAACAAAATACATTGCATTCCCGGAAACACCAAAAGCATAAGAGGAATAAACTCCATAATCATTTACACTTTCTTGAAATTTCGGAATATTAGCAGCCCATTCAACCTCTCCATTTTTCAACATTTTAACAACAACAATATTGTTGTAGTAATAATAATTGGTGCAACTAATCATACCTGTTCTGAAATCGGTAAAACATACTTCATCAAAAATAAATTGTTCGGCCACTAATGCATAACTACCGTCTTTAAAATGAACTAAATGATCCATTTTGAAATCACTAATTTCGGTTCTATTCCTGTAACGAGTACCTTCATTAAATTGTGCAGCAAAATCAGTTTCAAAAGGTGTCAATACTTGCTCAGTTATTTGTTTTTTCTCTCTATCAATTTTGATGAAAAAACTACCCGAAGCATTATTCAAACCAATAGTTGAATATAAACCAGCACAAACAACATTACCAATAGAATCAATAGAAAAATCGATATCATTTATAAACTCATTTCCCAACTCAATTCCATAATCTTCAATTAAAGAAGTGTCTTCCGAAAAAGTAACAACTCCATACCTGAACACATTTGCTTTTTTCTGATTTTCTTGCTCTTTAAAAACTTTTACTAAAAGATAAACCCTTCCGCTAGGAGCCAATTTAACCCTAAAAATACTAAAGTTTTTTCCTTTATATGGGAACTCTATATTTCTATTCCATCGTTCTTCCAAATTTTTATCAAACAAATGAAAATCGATTTTCTCATTTTCATATTTGTCAAATTTCTCAGTAAAATAGGTGAGCATAGATGTTGAATCTTCAGATGCCACAAAGTTCATTGCCTCAATTTGCTGCTTTCTTGTTGCAGAAAATTCCGCAATTTTTTTTTCTTTTTCTGTAGGTTCACCTTCTAAATCATATTTCCTCCCGTAAAGCTCAATTTTGTTTTTATCCTTGTTAAAATATGTCGCAAATAAAATAGGATTTTCTCCCATCCTTGTCATTACCTGATATTCAAGAGGCTTATTTCCTTTGCTACTTTCTAATTTTACCTCCTTAGTATATTGTGGCAGCAAAGTCATGTTATCTACTCTCTGAACAAATGTTTTGCCTGATGAAAATATCTTTGAACTTGTCTTGCTCTGCAACAAAATGCCTTCATTCCAATTACCTATAGTATGAAAAGTAGTTCCTGATGCAGGTTTGAATATCTCTCCTCCCCAATACATTGGCTGAAAGTCAGTTTGTGCATTTAAAAAATAAATATTTGCACTTATTACAATCAATAATTGTATTGCACGTTTTAACATTGATTTTAATTTATTCATTACAAAGAAAACGAAATATAATTAAATCATTTGCACTTTTAATGTATAAAAAGCACATTCAATTTATCAATGTTCTTAACCCTATTTTGTTGATATATAAATAAAAGCATATCAACAATTTCAAGATTTCTACGATTAATTTACACTCAAATAATTTATAAATGATTCTTCGCCAAATTCTTGCAGGTGCTGCTATAATAAGTATTTCCATATTTTCTTCTTCAGTGGAATTCAAAAATGTAAAATCTATTCAAAAAGAAGATCCTGCGTTTATAAACGAAGGCAATAAATGGGTAGATAGTATAATGAAAGTGCTGACTCCAGAGCAAAGAATCGGTCAATTGTTTATGGTTGCAGCATATTCTAATAAACCCAAAGCGCATCAAGATGAAATTATTAATTTAATTAAAAACCAACAAATCGGTGGTTTAATTTTTATGCAAGGCGGTCCGTTAAGACAGGCAAAACTTTGCAACATGTATCAGCAAATCTCAAATGTGCCTTTAATGATTTCTATTGATGGTGAATGGGGATTAGCCATGCGTTTGGATTCAACTGTTTCTTTTCCAAAACAAATGACCTTGGGAGCCATAAAAAATGATACGCTTATTTATAACATGGGTGTTGCAATTGCTAAACATTGCAAAAGAATGGGCATACATGTAAATTTTGCTCCCGATATTGATATTAACAATAATGCTTCAAATCCTGTAATTAATATGCGCTCCTTTGGAGAAAATAAATACAAAGTTTCTGCTAAAGGAATCACGTACATGAAAGGAATGCAGGATAATAAGGTAATGGCTACAGGAAAGCATTTCCCTGGTCATGGAGATACAGATTCAGATTCACATAAAACACTGCCTACTATAAATCATTCAAGAGAAAGACTCGATTCATTGGAACTTTATCCTTTTAGAGAATTAATAAACGCAGGTTTAGCGGGAGCAATGGTTGCTCACTTGAACGTAACTGCATTAGACGATAGTAAAAAACCCAGCACATTATCTTCAAAAATAATTACTGATTTATTAAAAACAGAAATGGGTTTTAAAGGATTAATTTTTACAGATGCATTAAATATGAAAGGTGTTGCCAATTTTGCCAGTGCAGGAATGGTAGACGCGAAAGCATTAATTGCAGGTAATGATGTATTATTATTTTCTGAAAATGTAGCAGCCGGTATAACTGAAATTAAGAAAGCCGTTGCCAACAAAGAAATAACCCAAGAAGAAATAGATAATAGGGTTAGAAAAATCCTTCATGCAAAATACTGGTTAGGTTTAAACAAAAAACAAAAGATTGAAATTAAAAATCTATATTCCGATTTAAACGATAGCAGTTCAGCGCTGATTAACAGAAAATTAACTGAAGCTTCACTTACAGTTTTAGAAAATAAAAATCAAATTATTCCATTAAAAGGTTTAGAAAAATTAAAAATTGCTGCAGTAGCAATAGATGGAAGACAAAATAATATCTTTCAAAAAACACTTAATAAATATACAAAAGTTACCAATTTTGCGGTTGATAAAGATGAATTACCTGCAAAACAGGCAGGACTTTTGGCACAATTAAAAGCATATAATTTGGTAATTGTAAGCGTACACAATCCCAAAAATACAATGAGCAAAAGTGCTGGAGTTACTACTAGCGTAAGTAATTTTATGGAGGCTTTAAATACGCAAGGAAAAACAATTCTTAATGTATTTGCTAACCCTTATAGTCTTGCTAAATTAAGTCTAGCAGCCACTCCTGATGGATTGATTGAATCGTATGAAGATAATGTATATAGTCAGGAGCTTTCTGCTCAATTAATTTTCGGAGGAATTAAAGCAAATGGTACCCTGCCAATTACAGTAAATGAAAGATACAAAGCTTCTGCTGGTCTAGAAATAGCTGAAGTAATTAGACTAAAATTTACAATTCCTGAAGAGCTTGGTATCAATACAGCCTCATTAAGAAAAGTAGATTCAATTGCTAAATATGCAATCGATTTAAAAGCGACGCCTGGTTGTCAAATTGTTATTGCAAAAAATGGGAAAGTATTTTATAATAAAGCTTTTGGAAATAAAACATATGGCGGAGTACCTGTTAATACTGAGGATTTATACGATATTGCATCTATAACAAAAGTTGCGGCTTCAACTGTAGCAATTATGAAATTAACTGACGAAGGTTTTTTCGATATTGAAAAAACTGTTGGTGATTATTTACCATTAATGAAATTAACAAATAAAGGAAAAATAAAATTGAAAGATTTATTAACGCATCAGGCTGGTTTGCCCGCCTGGATTCCTTTTTATACCAAAACCATTAAACCGGAATCCAAAAGAAATATGTATTACAGAAGCACTTATTCTGATAGTTTTAATTTAAAAGTAGCAGATAATATGTTTATGAGAAGAGATTATCCTGATACTATTTTAGCACAAATTGCCAGTTGTGATATTTCTTCAAAAAACGAATATAAATACAGTGATTTAGGATATTATTTTTTCAGATACATTATTGAAAAACATACACAAAAACCATTTGACCTCTATGTTGACAGTGTTTTTTACAGACCTCTAGGCCTTTCGCATATGACATTTAATCCCCTCACAAAATTTGCTAAAGAAGAAATTGCCCCAACTGAGAAAGATAATTTATTTAGAAAACAATTAATTCAAGGTTATGTACATGACCAAGGTGCAGCAATGATGGGAGGAGTTGCCGGCCATGCTGGTCTTTTTAGCAATGCAACTGATTTAGCTGCATTAATGCAAATGCTCTTAAATAAAGGTGAATATGGTGGACAAAGATTTATCAATTCGGCCACAATAGCTGAATTTACAAAATGCTTGAATTGCATAAATGATAACCGAAGAGGACTTGGATTCGACAAACCTGAAATGGATTATAAAAAAACAGGCCCTACTTGCAAATGTGTTTCTGCTTTGAGTTATGGTCATACTGGCTTTACTGGGACAATCGCTTGGGTAGACCCTGAAAATGAACTTGTTTATGTTTTTCTTTCAAATAGAGTGTATCCTGATGCGGAAAATAAAAGACTTAGTAATCTTGCTACAAGAATAGAAATTCAAGAAGCAATTTATTCTTTGTTGTAATTCAGCTAGTTGAAATTTCTTCAACCTTAAATACCTTATTCATTTTTGAATTTCATGATTAAAAGAGTAAGTTTGTTCCCCTTAAAATTTAAGGATATCAATATAACTTACTGAATAACAATAGTTTTACATGAGTTGGTTTAAAAGAAAAAGTAAAAATATTACCACTTCTACTTTAGAGAAGAAAGAAACTCCTGAAGGTTTATGGTATAAATGTCCTTCATGTAAAAAAATATTCTCTTCAATTGATCACGAAGATAATATGTGGGTTTGCTCAAACTGCAGCTACCACGAACGCATTAGCAGTCGTGAGTATTTTGCTATATTGTTTGATAATCAAAAACATACTGAGCTTTTCGATAATATAAGACCATCAGATCCATTAGCTTTTGTTGATACAAAAAAATACAAGGATAGAATAGTTGCGAGCCAAGAAAAATCAGGATATAATGATGCAATCTCATGCGCAGTTGGAGAAGTTGACGAACTGAATATGGTAATAGCTTGCATGAATTTCGAATTTATTGGAGGTTCAATGGGCTCTGTAGTTGGTGAAAAAATCTCTAGGTCGATAGACTACTGTGTAAAACATAAACTCCCCTTTCTATTGATTAGCAAATCAGGAGGAGCTAGAATGATGGAAGCTGCATTCTCATTAATGCAAATGGCTAAAACCGCTGCAAAACTCACACAACTTGCGGATGCTCAATTACCTTTTATTTCATTGTTGACTGACCCAACTACTGGCGGTGTCACAGCATCTTATGCGATGTTAGGAGATTTAAACATTTCAGAACCAGGAGCTTTAATTGGTTTTGCTGGACCAAGAGTCGTAAAAGAAACAATTGGTAAAGATCTTCCAGAAGGATTTCAAACCGCAGAATTTGTTCAAGAGCATGGATTTCTAGATTTAATCGTTGAACGTAGAGATTTGAAATTGAAAGTCGCAAACATTGCAAGAATTCTTTTGAAAAAATCCTGCACTCCAATCATTAAAAATTCATTTGAATAAGCATAATTCTAATGAATAATAGAATTAATGTTTAAAATATTACTTACTTATTTTTCTTTTGTTTTGTTTTTTACAACAATTCAGTTACATGGTTTTGCACAAAATCTAATTCCTAATGGGAGCTTTGAACAAGTTTATAAACCTTCAAAATCAAGGTATTCAGGAAACATCGAACAAGCAATACCCTGGTTTCCTGCAGGAATTGGAAGTCCTGATTTAATTTCCCAAGGTAATTTTAGTTATGGTTTTAAGAAAGCATTTTCTGGAAATAACTATGCAGGAATTATATTATTTGATGCAGATAACAAAGATTTTCGGGAATATCTGTCTATAAAACTGATTAAGAAATTAGAAAATAATAAAAAATATACTGTAAAATTAAAAACAGCTGCTGCAAATAAATCATATTATTATACCGACGAATTAGGACTTGTATTTAATTCAGATTCCTTATTAAGAAAAGATTGGAACACAATATCAATTGTTCCGAACTTAAAATCAGAAAAATATAAAGCTATAAATGACACCTCCGGCTGGAGAAATTTAGAATGGGAATATCTGGCAAATGGAACCGAACAATTTCTAACCATAGGAAACTTTCGAAACGATATTAATACCAATTTACTAACAAGTGGTATTAAAAATAATATGAGGTTGGCTTATATTTACTTAGATGATATTATGATAACACCATTCATAGCTGCTTCAGATTCAACGAAACCTGAAAATCTACCCATCACTTCAAATCCGACTCCAGCTGTTAACGCTAAAAAAGTTATTGTTCCAAATGTAATCACTCCAAATAATGATGGATTTAATGATATATTTATCATTGAAAATCTACCTCTTTACTCTCATTTAATAGTTCGGAATAAAAAAGGAATAATTGTATATAACTCAATAAATTATAAAAACAACTGGAATGGTGATGATTTGATAACAGGAAATTATCTTTATGAATTAAAACTTCCCGACGGGAATGTGATTTACGGCTCTTTAGATATCGTTAAAAAATGAAAGATAAATTAATTATAATACAAACAATTACGCCGTTTGCAAGCATTGCATTTCGCATTGTAATGATTATTTTGATTTCAATAATTCTTGAACGGACAATAAGGTATTTAATCGGAAGATTTACCAGAAAGAGCGCCGCGCTAATGAATATTGACCAAACGAGGTATGTCTTTTTAAAGCATGTGGTTACTGCCATTATTTACCTGTTTTCAAGTATTGCAATTATATATACAATACCAGCTTTCAGAACATTTGCAGTCTCATTATTCGCAGGTGCAGGAATATTAGCAGCAATACTCGGATTTGCTTCTCAGGCTGCATTCGCAAATATTATAAGTGGCGTATTTATGGTGGTTAACAGACCATTTAAAGTTGGCGACCGAATTGAAATAGGTAAAGATATAATTGGAATTGTTGAAGACATAACACTTAGACATACCGTAATAAGAAGTTTTGAAAATAAAAGAATTGTAATGCCTAATTCAAAAATTAGTGCTGAAACTATTATTAACAATAATTTATTTGATGATAGAATCAGACAATATGTTGACTTTAGCATTGACCATTCCAGCGATATTGATAAAGCCATGCAATTAATGAGTAGCATTTGTGAATCGCATCCATTAACTATAGATGCTAGATTAAAAGAAGAAAAAGAAAAGAATTTACCAATTGTTGAAGTAAAATTAATCGGTTTTGGCGAATCTGAAATGAAACTTAGGGCGTATGTATGGGCAGCAAATCCTAATGATGCATTCGAATTACTTACAGACTTGAATGTATTGATTAAAAAAGGATTCGATAATCAAAATGTTAGTATACCTTTCCCACAGCGTGTAATTTCATATAGATATGACCAAAACGATCTCAAAAATAATAAGGAGACGACATAAGATCGCGTCAAAGGCCGGTATGGCACCGGGAACAGTTGCCTATGTTGGATCTAAAAGACATTTTAATGTAACTGCTGAAATATTTTATTATAACGATTCTGAATTAATTCATCAAGAAAATTTAAATCCTTTAAGCATTAAGGATGAGTTTAAACCAAATCAAATAAGATGGATTAATATTGTTGGAATTCATAATACAGATATAATAGAGTACATTGGAAAAACATTTTGCTTACATAGCCTCGCAATGGAAGACATTGCTCATGCCGAGCAAAGACCAAAATTAGATGATTATGAAGACTTTGTCTATTTGGTTGTTAAAATGATTGATTTTAATGAACAGACTAAAGAAATTACAACAGAACAATTAAGCATCATTTTTAGAAATAATACACTTATTACTTTTATTGAGGATAAAGGAGATTTATTCGATAGTTTAAGGGAGAGAATTAAAAAAGGAAACATTAAAATTAGAAAATCAGGGGCCGACTATTTATTGTATTCCATGTTGGATATAATAGTAGATAATTATTTCCTGGTTTTAGAAAAGATAGGTGATAAACTAGAAGAGGTTGAAATTAGATTATTGGGTGAACCCATGAAAACGGATGTGAATGCGCTACATGGTTTAAAAAGAGAATTAATATACCTCCGGAAAATAATCTGGCCAATGAGAGATGTTATAGGCCTAATGACAAAAGCCGACCACAAAAATATTTTACCCAATACGCAATTGTACTTACGCGACGTATATGATCATTGCGTGCAAGCAATAGATACCGTAGAAACATTTCGGGATTTAACTTCTGGTTTAATGGATTTATATTTAAGTTCCTTAAGTAATAAAATGAATTTGGTAATGAAGACATTAACTGTAATTTCAACTATTTTCATACCCTTAACATTTATTGTTGGTGTTTATGGAATGAATTTCGATTTTATGCCAGAGCTCCATTCACATTATGCCTATCCAATAGTTTGGATAATAATGATTTCAATTACAGTTTCGATGTTGGTTTATTTTAAGAAAAAAGACTGGTACTGATTGTATTTTAAAATCATTAGTTTATCTTCGATACATGCGATATTTCATAATACTGATATTTTTTACAATTCAGGTTACAGCCCAATCTGTAATTGAAAAGGCCATTTCAGCAGATGACCACAATCGCAAAAGGCCATTATTTGAAGCTCTGGATGCAGGTTTTACAGGGATAGCAATTGAAATAGAACTAAATAAAGAAGGTAAATTAATGTGTGGGAAAAAGAGTTTTTCGGAGACCTATTTAGTACCATTAAAGGCAAGAATAGATCAAAATAATGGATGGATTTATCCTGATAAAATAGAAGAGTTTATTGTTGTAATTGATTTTAAATCAGATAGCAATTTAACTTATGCTAGCTTTGAAAAAGCAATCGCACCTTTTTATTCTATGTTAACCACATTTGAAGCTAATAAAAGGTCAAAGAAAGCCATAAGAATTATTGTTACAGGAAATGTTCCTAGAAATGTTATTTTAAACACAGAAAAAAGGTATTGCACGCTAGATGAACCAATAAATAAAATAAATAACGATATTGATGCCATGCGCATTTCAATGTCTACAATTAATTTCAAAAAAATATTTGATTGGAAAGGCGAGGGTTCGATGCCAAATATGCAATATCATGGTTATACTACCTATATCAAACTTGCTCACAAAATTGGAAGAACTGTTAGGGTTAAAAATATACCTGAAAATGCAAATGCAATTGGCATTTTATCAGAAACAGGTGTTGATTTAATAGAAATAAAAGACATTCAGAAATTTCTGATATACACAAATAAAAATAATTAATCTAATATTTAAATTGGCTAATCGAATATTATCTACAGTAAAAGAGTGGCTTAAAGCTTTTGGTTGGGCATTTCTTGTTGCATGGATTATCAGAACATTTCTTTTACAGGGAGCATTTATACCTTCCCAAAGCATGGAAAAAACATTATTACCTGGAGATTTTGTTTTTATTTCTAAGATGCACTATGGCGCTAGATTACCCATAACACCCTTGGCAGTTCCTTTTATGCATCAAAATATGCCATTTACTGAAAATAAACCCGCATATTTAGATTGGATTGAATTGCCATACATTCGATTTCCTGGCTTCTCTGAAATAAAAAGGAATGATTGTATTGTATTTAATTATCCTCTTGAATATGAAAGGCCTGTAGATAAAAAAACATACTTTGTTAAAAGATGTCTGGGGCTTCCTGGAGAAACATTATCTGTTTTTCAAAAAAAAATAATCATAAACAGGCTTGATACTATCTCATTTAAAACTGATTATCAATTTGTTAGACATATTAAATCTACTAGTAGCTTACCCCAAAATTGGTTAGACTCAATGGGTATTACAGAAGGAGGATTAGTTTCAAATATGTTGGATTATGAGCTGAGTATGACCGATTCAATTGCAGATTATATTGAAAAAATGCCCTTCATTCAATCTTTAAACTTAAAATTAGAAAAAGAAAATGATTTCCAATCGCATATTTTCCCACACAATAGGAATTATGCATTTAATAATGATTTTTGGGGGCCTGTTTACATTCCAAAAGCAAAAATGACGATACAATTGAACGACACCAATATTGTTCTATATGAGCAATGTATCAGAAATTACGAGGGGAATAAATTGGATATTTCTGGAGGAAAAATTATGATTAACGGTAAAGAAGAAAATACATATACATTTAAATATAATTATTATTTTGTTTTAGGAGACAATCGGGATAATTCAGCAGATTCAAGAAGTTGGGGATTTGTTCCTGAAAATCATATCATTGGGAAAGCATGGATTATCTTTTTTTCTCAAGACAACACAAAACGATGGTATGATAAAATTAGATGGAAAAGAATTTTTAATGTTATAGAATAAATGCAAATTCTTCTTTCTACAGCATACTTCCCTCCTATTTTATATTTTAAATATTTAATTCAAAACGATTGCATTATTGAGGGCAACGAGAACTTTCAAAAGCAAAGTTATAGAAACAGGTGTTGCATTTTAGGTGCTAACGGAATTGAACAATTAGTGATACCGATAAAACATAACGATAAAAACAAATCTTTAATCAGAGAACAAGAAATTTCCTACGCTGAAAATTGGCAAATTAAACATTGGAGAAGTATTATTTCAGCATATAATCATGCACCTTTTTTTGAATTTTATAAGGATGATATTGAGACTATTCTGATGATGAAAATTCCATTATTATTTGATTTAAATCAAATGCTGTTAAATTTAATTACGAGCAATATTCAAATTGAAATGCCCACTATTTCTAAAAATTGGGAAAAACTTTCTGCCAATTTTATAGACAAAAGAAATGAAATTCATCCAAAACTTAATGAGGAAATGGTAACTCAAACTTACCATCAAGTATTCAAAAAAAAATTTGGATTTACACAAAATCTTAGCATACTAGACCTGCTCTTTAACCTTGGGCCTGAAGCCCATCTCTTTTTACTTCATAAAAGTTAATTGGCTGTTTTATTAAAACGTTATAATTTTAATCTATTATTGCGTAATTCTTACATTGGAGATTCATAATAACTAAATCACAATATACTGATTATCAAACACATTAATCGATTAACTTCCAAAATTAATGATATTAATTACTTAAGTCAGAATCTTATTTAATCTCATAATTAAATTCATATATAATATATGACTTTTATTTCAGAATTAAAAAGGTTTTATGAATGGAATAAACTCTACTAACTTTAACAATCTTACAATCAATTTCTTTGTAAGCTTGCAAAATATTGCTGGAAAAATAAGTGCTCTAAATTTTGATTTTGGATTTTGGAATAAAAAGAAAACTGAATCAAATAAATCGATTCTTATTCCAAACTCAAGTTTCCCAAACAAAAACGGGAACTTACCAAATAAGAAATGGCACAACAACGAATATTTATCTAAAGCAATCCCAAAATTACTTCCAAATGGTGAGCCTGTTGAAATAGATTCTAATCCACAATGGGAATATACTAATTCAGATAACTCCTTTTCTTGTAAGTTCTTTATAATTAAAAAAAGCATTCTTTTTAGTCATTGTTATGGAAGCATGGATTTAGAATGTTTAGAAAAAGTTACCCAAGCAAAAAACAATGTTATTGCTGCTTTAAATTTAGAGAAATTCTTTTGCATACTTGATATTCAGGAAATGTCGAAAGTAAATAGGAGTTTAAGGGCCAAGATGGAAGAAAATGAAATCCTTTTTCAAAAGTATTATACTCACAGTTTTTGGATAACAAAAGGAATAATGCGTTCTTTTGTTAATACTTATAGAATTGTTTTTCCACACAAATTCCCTAATGTAACAGTTGTTGATAGTGTTTCAGAGGCATTCTCTCGAATTTTTAAAATTCAACCTATAGAAGAAGAAATAGCGCTCAATAAAAAGGACTTAAATGAGGAAATTGTTGCATTAAAAAATGAAATTGCTGAAATTAAAGAAAATCAAAAAAATAAAATAGAACAACTAACTGGAATATTAGGAAGAACGATTTGGTCAGAACACATGCATTTAGAAATGCCGCATATTAACGATGAAGATCCTTTTTCTGGTCTATTTTATGGCGTATTTACTTTAAGACAAGATGTTGAAGATGTGGTTGATAAAGTGAAAGTAATGAATTCAAATCTTGAAAAAACAATAGGAATCAGAGCAGATGAATTAAAATCAAAAGAATCCAATTTAAGAGCAATATTAGATAATACAGAAGATGATATATTCTTAGTAAATACTAATTTTGAATTAATTGATTTCAATACGAATTTCGAAAATAGTTTTTATGCACGATTTGGAACTCAACCACAAATTGGAATTAGTATTTTCGAATTAATGCCACCAGAATATGATGATTTAAAAGAGATTCAACGAGAACGAATTGAAAAAGCGTTAAAGGGTACACCAAGAACTTATTTTGACAGAATGCAAATTGGATTCTATGAACAAATTAGTGAAGTTAAAATGTACCCTATTAAATCCGCTCATAAAAAAATAATGGGTGTTTCTGTTTATTCTAGAGATATAACGGAGGAAAAAAGAACCGAAGAAATGGTCAAGAAAAACCAACAATTGCTTTCTTCAATTAACAGAAATATTAAAGAAGGTCTTTACAGAAGCACTCCAGAAAAAGGGATGATTTATGCGAATCAGGCATTTTTAGACTTGTTTGGTTTTGAGAATGAAGAGGAGGCATATAAAATACCTTCTAAAGAACTATACGCTGATAAAAATGGCCGACAAAAGTTAGTAGACCTTATTAATATACATGGCTCATTTACTAACGAAGAAGTGAAATTTAAAAGAAAAGATGACACTACCTTCTGGGGTTTACTTTCTTCGATGAAGAGTACTGATTCTGATGGGAATACTTATTATGATGGAGCCATTAGAGATATTACTAAAATAAAAGAATATGAATTAGAAATCATTCATTCGAAAGAAATTGCAGAAAGCGCTACGAGGGCTAAATCAGATTTTTTGGCCACAATGAGTCATGAGATTAGAACACCTATGAATGGTGTGATAGGAATGACCAGTTTATTAAGAGATACTGCATTAAGCTCAGAACAACTTGATTATGTAGAAACCATTAAAATAAGCGGAGAACATTTGTTGAATATAATAAATGACATTTTGGATTTCAGCAAAATTGAAGCTGGTCACTTTGAGCTTGAAAATACTCCTTTCGATTTAAATTCGTGCATAGAAGAAGTAATGAATCTTTTCTCTAGTCGTGCAGCTGAAAAAAACATTGAATTATTTTATAGAATTGAAAACGAAGAAAATTTGCACCTTATTGGAGACGTAACCAGGCTGAGACAGGTAATTGTAAACTTAATTGGTAATGCCATTAAATTTACAGAAAAAGGAGAAGTGATGGTAGATGTAAAAATCCTATCAGAAATAGATTCAAAAATTAAATTAAGAATAACAATAAACGATACCGGTATAGGAATAGAAAAAGAAAAATTAATTAAACTATTTAAACCATTTTCACAAGTTGATAATTCAACATCCAGAAAATATGGAGGAACAGGTTTAGGACTTGCAATTAGTAAACGACTTGTAGATTTAATGGGGAGTAATTTACAGGTAGAAAGCAAGGCTGGAGTTGGAACAAGTTTTTATTTTGATTTAACATTGTCAAGATCTACTTATTTAAAACCTACTGACTTTAATTTAGAATTATTAAGAGATAAAAAAATATTAATAGTTGATGATAATTTTACAAATAGAAAAATACTTGAGCAACTATTTACAAAGAAAGGTATGATTGTAGAATCTTATGATAATCCAACAGTTGCATTGAATATTATTAAAGAAGGAAAAAAATTCGATTTGGGGTTAATAGATATGAAAATGCCGCTAATGAACGGATTAGAGTTTGGTGAAGCATTGCATCATAATGCAAAAAATAAGTTTCCATTAATTTTATATTCTTCAGTTGGACATTTAATTTCAAGAACAGAAATAAATAAATATTTTAAAGCACATTTAAATAAACCAATCAGACACGAAATTCTTTTACAAAAAATGTCAGAGATTTTCGATTCAAGTGATAACATTTCAAAGGAAACCTTATTGATTGACAAAAGCACTGAGGTCTTGATTGGAGAGAAATTCCCGATGAAAATATTATTGGCAGAGGATAACCTTATTAACCAAAAACTTGCTGAACGTGTTTTAGAAATTTTAGGATATTCAATAGAAATTGCTAATAATGGGGAAGAAGCTGTAAAAATGGTGCATCAAAATAAGTATGATTTAATATTTATGGATGTAATGATGCCTGGAATGGATGGATTAGATGCTACTAAAACAATTAGAAACTCAGTTGAGTTAAAAACTCAACCAGTAATTGTAGCGATGACAGCTAATGCATTGAAGGGCGACAGAGAAATCTGTTTAGATGCTGGTATGAATGATTACTTAAGCAAACCTATAAATGTGGATGAGATAATAAGAATATTGACTATTTATGGAAAAGAGATTCAAAAAGGAGTTAATTAAAGATTTTCCACAAAATACATATCAATTTCACCTTTCCCTTTTACTTGAATTTTGCCTCTGTATTCGCAATTGAAATCATTTTTTATTAGTTCGTAAGTTGAGCCACTAATATTAATTTTTCCAACTTCTCCGCTACTTTCCATTCTACTGGCTGTATTTACTGTATCGCCCCAAATATCGTAGGTAAATTTCTTACTGCCTACAACTCCTGCTATAACAGGCCCCACATGAATACCAATGCGTGCGCGCCAATAAGGGAGGCCATTAGAAAGCTTCTGATTAAATCTATGCTCTATAAACTGTCTAATTTCAAATGCAGCTTTAATAATGTTTAATGTATGGTCTTTGTAGGCTATTGGAATTCCACCTGCGCACATATAAGAATCACCAATTGTTTTAATTTTTTCCAAATTAAACCGCTCCATTATTTCATCAAAATAGGAAAAACACGCATTTAATTCGTCGACCAATACCATCGGATTCATGTTTTCTGATAAACTGGTAAACTTTGCGAAATCAACAAATAAGACAGAAACTTCTTGAAACTGATTGGCTTTTACTTTTCCAAAATGTTTCAATTCTTCGGCAATTGAAAATGGTAAAATATTTCGGAGTAATAAATCACTTCTTTCTTTTTCAATTCTTAGCTGATTTCTCAATTGATGACGCTCAATGGCAAATAAAACGGAGCGTAAAAATATTGCTTTATCTAAATTAGTTTTCAATAAATAATCCTGGCTACCCATATTCATTGTTTTCAATGCTAGCAGCTCATCATCAGTGCTAGTCATTATAATTACAGGAAGTAATATGGATAAAGCCGGGATTCTCTCAATAGTTTCAATATAAGTGGAATCTGGTAAATTTAAATCGAGCAGAAGAACATCAAAAATAGTATTATTAATTTTATTTATGCCCTCGTTCAACAATTGAAAAGTTTGAACTTCAAAATTTATGTTCTTAATTTCTTTTATTATATCATGATAAACCATTAACATGAATTCATCATCTTCAATTATAACAACCCTTACCTTTCTAGTTTCTATCATAGTTTAAGGTTTTAAAGCACTATAAAATGTTTTTTACAATTTCTTCAATTTTTGCAAAAGCCTCTTTATCTTTTATAACATATTCCAAAGCTCCTTTTCCAATAGTTTGAAGTGCTATGCCATATTGCTCTTGAGAAGAATACATTATAACCATTGCTTTTTTGTTGCGTTTTTTAATCTCCTGAAGTATTTTTAATCCATTTGATGCATCAGGATAAACTGAATTTAAATTAAAATCTAAAATGATAATATCAGGTTCTAAATTTAAATTTTCTAAACAATCTTCCCCAGTTGGAAAACAATGTACTTCATATAATGAATTCTTTAAAAGATGATCGCTCAGCATCATAGAAAGCATTTCATCATCATCGACAATAAATATTTTTGATTTTTTATTGGTCATTTTATTCAACACTTAATTCAATTTCTAATTCATCTTTAGATAAATTACAATCCTTTAATACCAGTTGAGACATTTCATTGATTTTATCTAGATTCTTCGATTCCTGGACATTATTCTCAATTTCAGCTGCCAATGTAGAGGCATTTTCCATACCCATATATTTTAAATGGGGCCGCATGGCATGCATTACTTTAACCAATTCCGGAAAATTACTTGAATTCAGTGCCGCTTCAATTTTACTCAAGTTATCAGGTAATAATTTTAAATATAACCCAATATATTTTTTCATTCGTTGCTTATCTCCTTCTGTAAATTCAAGAAGAAAATCCATATTGGTTACTCTTTCCTTGATTTCATTTGCAACTGAATTAGTTGGCAAATTTTCAATTTTTTTAACTTCAGATTTATTCACTTTTTTAGATACGTTAACCGCATTTAAATTGTTATAAAACTGAGCAATTGTGCCAAGTAATTCATCACGCGTAAAGGGTTTAGGAATAAATCCATCCATTCCACAATTTAAACACTTATCAATATCTGCCTTATGAACACTTGCTGTTAAAGCAATAATTGGAATATTTCTGACCTTTTCGTCTGCCAATTTTCTAATCGCTCTTGTTGCATCAAACCCGTCCATTTCTGGCATTTGAGCATCCATTAATATCAAGTCGTACTCCTTCTGTTCAAGCATTTGAAGGGCTACTAACCCGTTAACAGCGATATCCAAATGCAAGTCGTTTATTAAGGTTTCCAGCGTATCATTAATTACAATCTGATTGTATTCATTGTCTTCTGCAACCAAAATGCGTATGCCAGAAAGACCAGAATAATCAATATTACTTCCCATATGCAAGTCCGAAACTTCTGCTTCAGTACCCACTTCATAAGGAATTTGAACAGAAAATTCAGAGCCTACTCCAATCTTACTTTTCACTTCAACTTTACCTCCTTGCAATTCTATCAATGTCTTAGAAATTGATAAACCTAATCCAGTACCTCCATACTTTCTAAATGTACTGGAATCAACTTGCTTAAAGTTAGTAAATAATAAATGCAATTTATCTTCAGGAATTCCAATACCTGTATCAATTACTCTGAACCTAATAAAATGACTTTTTTCAGGGATATCTGCGCTAATTGTAATCTTACCTTTTTCAGTAAATTTAATAGCATTTGAGCAAAGATTCGTGAGAATTTGATTTAATCTCGTAGGGTCTCCTTTTACTACTTCAGGCAAATCGGGGCTGATGTTCACTTCAAATAACAGCCCTTTTTCTTCTCCTTTAAACTTATTGGTATCCTTTACATTTTGCAATACATCACGAATTCGAAATGGAATTTTTTCGATTTCCATTTTACCAGCTTCCAGCTTACTTAAATCTAAAATATCATTGATAATAACCAATAAATTTTTAGAAGAAATATTAATTGCTTTTAGATATTTATTCTGTTTATCATCTAATTTTGTATCGAGCAATAAATTCGTCATTCCCAACACAGCATTCATGGGTGTACGAATTTCATGACTCATATTGGCCAAAAACTGTTGCTCATGTTTTTCGCTTTCTTCTGCCCTGATTTTTAAAAGATTTAATTGCTCATGAGTAAATGCGTTTTGAAGTGCTACTGATAAAAACCCAAGTAAGTGTTCGATACTTGCTTTATGATAATTATCAAATGCATTTTTACGAAAACTCACTACAGTAATTACACCAGCAATAGCATTATGAAATTGTATTGGAAAAGAAATAATTGATTGCGCCAGTTTATCATTTGGCATTTTTAAGGGTTCATTTACATAACGTCCAAAATCATTTTCAGCATCTTCTAAAAAAACCATTCTCTCGTTTGTCCTGACCCATTCTGCAATATGATTCCTATAGCCTGAAAGAGGCTTAATTTCTAAGTTTGAATAAATTTTCCAACTTTCTTTTTCAATATCATAAATACTCAATTCTATTACAGCAGCATCCATCATCGAGTTAAGTGTACTATATAAATGATCAAAAGTATCTTTAAGCAACAATGAAGAGGTGATTTTCTCTCCTAATTCATTAATAATAAGTGCATTGTCAAGCTTTTTCTTTATTTCACCTGAATTTACTTCAACTTTTTCAGGTGTTTTTTGAGGCGCTTCAACTGGCTTATTCTGATTAAATAATAAATTCAATTTATCCGAAACTTCTTTTAATTCCTTCGGTAAATCACCTGAGTTAACTGATGCATTTCCTTTCTTAGAATTGTCTAATTGCAGTGATAAACGCTCACCCCAATGTGCAATTTTACTTTTGAAGTAAAAGTAAGCTGCCCCGATTCCAATCAGAAGAAAAACAGCATATAATATATAATTTATCATATAGAATTTGGTAGTTGAAGTAGTTTACTTTAAAAAATACAAAAGATTGATATATCGCCCATCGTTTTGAAAATAACTGCTAATAAATATTGCCGAATTTATCAGTTTTAATAAGAATAAAATCGAATTTATTTTTTGATGATCTCCTGTGACCAGAAACCAAATATCCACCATCCGAAGTTTGTAAAGCTTCTGCTCCGTATGAAGGATAATTTGTACTAATTACTTTAGACCATTCTGTATTGAGATTTGCATCAATTTTTAAGAGAAAAACTTTAGTTGTAGAAAGCAAATTGGCATTATTTGCCTGTCCTACTGAGCCACAAAGTATAAAACCTTCATCTGAAGTTTTGTTTACAGAATTAATCATACCATTCAATGGATATCCATCAATGGTTTTCTTCTCAATAAATTCGCCTTCCATATTATATCTTGTAAGTGTAATTCTCCCTGAGACAAGTTTAAACGTAAAATCATTTAAATAATTAACAAACGTACCTTCCTTTGCGATATCAAGCGTTGGCATTGAAGAAGAAACAACAACAATATCGCTTCCTGATTTAAATGCAGCATTAGGGGTTTCATTTAAAAAAGTATCTTTTTCAAAAGTAAGTGACTTCTCATCGCCTGTTAAACTTGTTCTATACAGCACTTTATTTGTCCAAAACTGAAGATTTGCTTTAGACGATTTTTTAATGCCCGCAAAGGCTATACTATTATCGGGCATTTCACAAATTCCTTGAAAAGCAAATAAGGCGTTAAACTCAGGTCCGTAATCAAAAAAACGAGCATCTTCAATGTTAAATTCGTTATCTGTAAAAAACAAATAGCCTTTATTATTGCCCAAACTAGTAATCCCTTCACCAATAAATACATACTTTCCGTTACTCAATTGTTTAAAATCAAAAGGAGGGGAAGTATAACCTTGTTCATCAACAATAGTAAATGGAACACTCAAGTTCTTTGTTTGAATTAAATCACCCTCATCAGAATATTTACATACTGTAAAATAATTTATATTTGAAATTCCTTGATGCCCAACCGTAATAAAACCATTTCCCGGTATGTCACAAACTTTCCACATAACATTATTCTGATTAGAAAGTCTCTTGTACCAAATTACATTTCCTTCATTATTAACTTTGATTGCATACCCTGGATTTAACTCTGACATTGATCTTCCAACAATCAGATAGTTATTGTCTTCTGATTCAAAAAAAGACATTACCGATACATCTTCATCACTGCTAATAATTTTAATAAACCCTTTAGTAAACTCACTAGTAGTATCTTTCTTGCAAGAATTCACAAAGAATAAAGCAATAAAGCAATAAAATAATATAAATAAACGCTGCCGATTTTTCATTTTATTATTATTAATTGAGGTTTATAATAATTTTTTCCTCTGGGTTGTACAACACCAAAATTTGCAATACTTCCATCCGCTCTTTTGCAAGCTGCATTAATAAAATCAGTTGTTCTCGTTTGAAAAGGACTATTAACATCAATCCCAAAATTGCTATTCAAAATCAGATAATTGGTATTAGCTTGTTTAAAAACCTGATATTCATTAATATTCCCATAATCAAGTTCAAATGAATTTACCAAACAAAATATTTTTTCATTCTCCAAAGGAAGCAATACTGTTGAAAAATTGTTGTTTAAAATATCTATTTCACTATAACTTAAAGAATCTCCAATTGAATTGATATTATATAAACATAAAACACTCTTATTTGTAATTTTCCGATAAAAACTTAATGTATATTTTTTACTTGTTTGTTCAATAATTCTGCAACTGGAAAGTAAACTAATATTTTGATGATTTAGGTTTGGGAATTTCTTTACAACCAATATTCCTCCTACTTCATTTGTTCTTAGTAAAAATAATGCTTGAGAATTTTCATTTTCTGCATATTCTCCAATAAAATAAAAATCACCATCTTCTGTTATGACTCCATCGTAAATATTTGTGAAGTTAGCAATTACATCACTAGGAATAATATAAGATTTTGCCCAAACGAATGTTGAAGAAATTGTGAATTCGGCAGCAAACGCCCTTAAACCATTACTAACAGTATAGTCAAGATAAGAACCGTAAAACAATAAATTACCATTTGCTAAGCGCTGCATTGAATGATTTAATATTTTATAATCAGTTGAAATAGACGCGGGCAAAACAGCTGCATTTACTGCTATTTGGGTTCCATTCTTATCAAATTGAAATAAGTAAATTGGGCCAAAATTAAATTCGGGAACAATCCTACTTCCTAAACTACCAGAAACCAAACATGAACCGTTTTCAAGTGCAACTATGTTTCCCATTTCTATTTTATCTGGAATGCTAGCCTTCCAAATAAGATTGCCGGTATAATCCGTAGATATGATAGTTGTTTTTGAATTTATAAAAGAAAAAGCTCCATTAGAATAGAAATTCACATTCTTATTACCATAACACATAAACATTCTATTTCCATCTTCTGCTATTTTAAACACCGAATAATCTGGTTTTACTAAAGTATCATCATAAATTTTAGTATTAACAATAGTTAAGTTACTATCTAAAACTAAGTCCTCCTTACAGCCTATTGCTAAGGTTAAGAGAAATGAGATTAAAATAAACAACTTCCTAATTTTCATTATGTAATATTTAAGATGTTAGCAATTATGCTCTTGAGAATGTTATTTTATCTGAGCAATTTTTATTTATTCTTATATGCTATATTAAAATTAACACCTGCATTAATTTGCCAATTGTTTAAACGAAAATCATCGTCAATATAATAGTATTTAAATACGTTGGTTAAATCGGCATAACGTGTACCTTCTTTATTTAAATTTTCGGAAAAATTAAAATACTTAAAATCTACATACAACTGTAGTCCTTTTAATTTATAGGCAAGTCCCGCTCCACCAAAAAATCCCAGCATGTTTGCATTTCTATAATCTGTTCTATTTACAAGGTCTTGCGACTCTTCACGAATTGTGGTGCTTAATGCGTTAGTTAAAAAACTAAAATTAGCTCCTGCCTGCACATAAGGACTAAATTTCTTTTCAATAATATAATATTTTAATGACAAAGGAATATCGAAATAAGTTAAACGTTCGCTAAAATCTACCGTACTGCCTTCAATACTATCTAATAAGTGCTGGTATTGTGATTGTCTGAATTGAACACCTAAGTTTACCCATAAATTTTTAAAAGTTCTGTACTCTGCGCTGGCTCCTAATTGAAAACCTGTTTTAGAATTGTACTGAGACAAGCCCTCTTTATCGTCTGCATGCACAATAGAGTATGTGTTTATCACGTCAACCATTGTCCTGTTAATTCCGGCATTGAAACCTGCACGAAAAAAGGGTGTTGGTCTAAATTTTTCGAAAATAGCACTCAACTTTGGATCATCTTTAAATTTATCAGCTTTAAAGTTTGGATCAATTTTCATGATTGTATTTGCAGTTTTTTCTGCTTCTTCTAAGTTATCAATTTTAAGAAAACTTAAAATCAATAATTTATTAGCTTGAATTTTTTCGAGTTTTGTTAAGTTGCATTTACTTAACGACTCTTTCAACAGTTTAACAGAAACATCGAAATTGCCTTGCTCAAAAGCTTGGTCTGCATTTTTAAGCTTTACAATGCAACTGTCTGTTTGAGCCACAGCAAGATTTACTGTAAGTATGGATAAAAGCAGAAAGAAAATGTTTAATCTGGTTTTCATAAGATTTAATTTATTGGTTCAATTATGTTTGATTTTATTTTAGTGTGCAATTTTAAGGTATATCAATTGTTTTTTGAAAGGTGATATCTTTTCCAATAAATGTATTCCATTCATCAGTAGTAAAATTTCTATTCAATTTACCCTTTATTTCTTTCTCAAAATTTTCTGTTTTTAAAGGATAGACTCTCAAAGTGTTATCAGCACAGGATGTAAAAATTGATGCACCATTAAACACTTTTAAATCCAAAACATTTGAAGTTGATTTTATTTCAATCGGTTTTTGAGAAAGGTCGGAAAGCTGATAAATATGAATTAATTTATTGGCTGTGTAGAAAATTAATAAATTATTTATCTCATCAATCTCAATAAAATCTACACTGGAAGTTTCATTAAATGTATATATCACTTTACCTTCATTATCAAGTCTTTGAGTTACTCCATTTGTATAGGAAACAATTAACTCATTTGAGGAATCAACATATTTTATTGTTTGTACCCTTACGTTCTTAGCACCTGAAAACAACTTTTTCTCAGTAGTTGTAATACTATATCTATGCACATTTCCATCCTCACATCCCACAAAAACTATTGTATTCTCATTATTGAAATCAATAGATTTAATTCTTGAATTGAACTTTACTTTGTTTTGTAATTTATAATTTTTCCAAATAATTAAAGAACTATCTCTTCCACCAGATGCTATTAAAGTAGCATCATCATTAAATTTTAACGTACGAATCAAACCAGTGTGACCAATTAAAATCTCAGGATTACCCGGTTTGGAAGTATTGTAAACAAATGCCTCATTTTTTTCTGAACAAATCGCAATATACTTTCCATTATCGCTTAAATAGGAGGTATTTAATGAAGATTTAAATTGAGGCAATTTATTTTCATTTAATAAAGTGAAATTATCCGAATTTAATTTTTTTATTGAAATATTATTTGTTAAAACCAGCACATCACTTTTAGATATATGAATATTTAATAGCCCTGATTTATCTTGGTAAATAGCCGATTTGAAATTTGGCAATAATCTTTGTGCAGCAGCATACATTGCATTGTACAATTCATTATTCACCAGGTTTCCTTTGTTTTCTCTGGCAAATTTAAGTGCCTGAACTGCTAATAATCCTTGCAGTTGTGCATCTTCTTTTTGTTGTATCGATTTAAAAGCGATATTCTGACTTATAGAAATCATCCTTAAACGTGTGGCTTGAAGTCGGGAAGAGTCAGCCTGATTTTTTTGATTTTTTGCTTCAATGCTATTTAACTCGGCTAATTGTTTTTGTTTCAGCGCTTCTGATTTTTGCTTTAATGCCTCTGTTTTTTGAGCTAATGCCTTTTTTTCTTCTTCATTGGCTCTATTGGCTTCTTCGAGCGCTTTTGCTTTTTGTTCCTCAGCTAATTTCTTTTGTTCGCCTGCAATATTAGCTTGTAGTTCAGCATAAGATTTAGCACTTAATGCCTGTTTAGAAGCTTTTAATGCCATTTCTTTTGCACTTTCAGCTAATTGTTTTTGATTGATCGCTTCCTTGGTTTTCAGTTCTGCAATTTCAGTTTTTTCAACGGCTTTTTCTGTTTGAAACAATGCCCATATCGTAAGAATAGAAACTACGATTAAGAAACCTATCACTGATAACCTAATGGTTCTGGCTCTTTTCTTTTTACTTTTTACTTCAATTCTACGCTCTTCTTCACTTTTATTTAAAAACTCTATCGCTTCGTTGAAATGCGAATTATACTGCAATGCCCATGGCGCGCTTGGTGCGTTACTCAATTTCCAATCTAAGGCTACTTGCAATTCCGGATCTCTCCATAATGCAGCTAAACCTTGCTGAAATAAAATTGCTCCATCACAAAGTCTCTTATATATCTCTACCGAATTTGTTTCTTCTTCTACCCATTCTGTTAACCTTACCCATCCTCTCATTAAACTTTCATGAGAAATGTCAATAATAGTTTCTTCATTCACATTCACTCCTTCGGCGGGTAAAATAAATGTACGACCATGTTTTCTAAATGGATGAAGCACCTCAAGAATATCTTCAAATGTAGCACCTGAAATCTGCATCAGATTTTTAACTGAAGTTGGCCTTCTAATACCTCTGCTTGCACCTTCTTTATATGTTAAAGATTTAAATATTTGAGCTATTAATCCCTTTTGATTTTCACTTTTCAATTCAAAATACGCTTCATCCGCATGATTAGATAGTGCATGGTTAATTCCACCAATACTTTCGTATTGCTCAATATCCATTGGTTCCCCAGCTTTTGATGAAACCACCCATTTGTCCCATGTGCGCATTAATGCATGCTGCAAAACTGGCAATTGATCTGGATTATCACCCAAATCATCTAAAACCTTTAAAATTAATCTAGGTGAAATCTTTCCAGAAGCATAATTGATTGGGCCTGTAATAGCTTGTTTATTTTGCTCTTTATTCAAACGTGGCACTAAATAATGTCCATCATTAATTGCTTCTGGAAGTCCCTCAAAACGTGCACAATCACCTAAAAAATCGGAACGAAGTGTTAAGACTACATAAATAGGAATGTCTAACTGTCTTACACTTTCAATAATTAGGTTAACGAATGCGACAGAATCCTCACTTGTTTTCTCTTGTTGCTCATCGCTAAATCTAAATACTTCTTCAAATTGATCTACAAGAATTAATAATCGGCGTTTTTTATTCAATGAGTTTCTGAGTGCTTGAACTAATCCTAAAGAACTCTGAGAAACAAGATTCAAAGTTTGTTCATAGCTTAAATCTGCAGCACTTTCATTTTTAATAAATACGTCTTTCCTTGTTAGCGCATCTACCAGATTCACAATTGGAGAATTGCCAGGCTTCATTGAAACGATAATCCACTCATCACTTTTGTTTCCCAGTCTTCCTTGATGAATTGCAGGTAATAAACCAGCTTTTATAAGTGAAGACTTTCCTGAACCGGAAGTTCCAACAACTGCAACAAAATGGTGTTTTTCAAGCTTTAACAATAATTGTTCGATGTGTTTTTCTCGACCAAAAAATAAATGGTGCTCATTGTAATCAAATGAACGCAAACCCGGAAAAGGATTCATTAAATTCAAATTTGTAACATTTTGCTCAACCATCTTTTTATTTTCTTTCACTATTTTAAGAAGTGAATTTTAACAGAATTTATGAAGCTTTTCTAATAAGCTTTCTGGCTCAATTCAACAACCTTTCTAAAATTGTTAGGTAAAAATAATATTAAGAAAATTAAGAAAGCTAATCTTCTTAATAAGTGGTCAAAGTAAATTAATAAATGGTAAAAACAAATGTTTTGTTTGGCAAAATCAATATAACCAGTCGCAGGTTAGCTAAAGCTTAACTACCTTCAAGAATTCTTCTTTTCTTCTTCTGGATACATTTACACTGGAATTATCAGACATCACTAATGAATTATCAATTCCTCCCAAAAAACTTTTCACATGCAATAAGTTAATTAAATGTCCATGATGCACCCTGAAAAAATTATGCGTTAATAACTGCGTTTCATAGAAACCAATATTCTTACTTGTAAAATAACTTTTACCGTCAGTAACATAAAGCTTAGTGTAAGCACCATCAGACTCTAATCTTACAATTTCATTAAAGTCTAAAAGCACTAATCCATTTTGGTGAGATATTGCTAATTTATTTGATTTTGAAAAACTGCTATTTTCGTTTTGGGGAAGTCGATTAAACTTAATAATCCGTTTCTCGAAACGATTAATTGCTGCAGCAATATCTGATTTATTTATAGGTTTCATTAAATAATCAATAGCAGAATGTTTTATTGCGTCAAGCATAAAACTATCGTGCATGGTGATTACAATCACTTCAAATTGAATTTCCTTTAGTTCTTTTAAAATATCAAAACCCAACCCATCTAGCAATTCCATATCGAGAAACACGAGGTCAACTTCCTGTTTTGGAAGTTCAGCTAAAGTTTCTTTTACACTTGAATAGATTCCTACAATATTGAAATCTTTGAAGTGAATTTCTAACAAATCCTTTAATGTCTCTTGAGATAAGGGATCATCATCAATTAGGACGGTTTTATACATGGATAAGTTATTTTTATATTTCAAATTAAAAATTGATTATTCGTTTTTCATTTTACTATTAAAGGAAATGTTCCAGCATAAAGAACATTTTTCACAGCTTCGCCAGCTAAGAAATCGTGCGGAAAACCTAGTTCAATTATACTTGCTTCGTTTAAAATATTCATTTGTTCAATTGGAATTACGAAGCTAACTGCACCTAAACTATCTTCTATTTGACTTACTTTTCTGGCACCAACGATAGGAATAGAAACTTGTTCCTTTTGCATGGTCCACCTTATTGCCAATTGTGATGGAGAAACATTTAATGTTTGGGAAACGTTTACCAAAGCTTGTACAATCTTTGTTTTTTCTTCATTTCTGCGAGCACTATTTTCTGCAACTCTGCCCGATTCTCCTTTTAAATATTTCCCGGAGAGTGCTCCACCTGCAAGCGGCGCCCAAGGTGTTAATGCGAGGCCAAGCTCTTTTGCCATTGGCAATAAATCTCTTTCTGGAGTTCTTTGTAATAAACTATACTCTACTTGAAGTCCAATAAATTGGGTCCAACCTCTTAATTCAGCAATGGCATTTGCGCGGGAAACTACCCAAGCGGGCGTGTCTGAAATTCCTATATAATGTACCTTACCTGAACGCACCAAATCGTCTAAACCCCTTAAAACTTCTTCTACTGGAGTTAAAAAATCCCAAGCGTGCAGCCATAAAATATCAACGAATTCAGTATTCAACCTTTTCAAACTAGCTTCCACAGAACGCATCATATTTTTACGATGATTTCCAGCAAAATTTGGGTCGTTTAACTTATCCATTAAAGAGAATTTGGTAGCCAAAACAAAATGGTCTCTGTTATCATGAATAAATTCGCCAACAAATCGCTCGCTTGTTCCTTCAGTATATCTATTAGCAGTATCAATAAAATTGCCACCTGCATTTACGTAAGCATCGAAAATTTTCTTACTTTCTTCTTTATCTGCGCCCCAGCCCCACTCTGTGCCAAAGGTCATGGTTCCAAGTGCCATTTCTGAAACTCGTAAGCCACTTTTACCAAAAATCCTGTAAATCATTTAATCAAATGCCTAGGTTAAATACGAAAAAATAAATCATCTAAATATTAAATCACCCTGTGTTTTTCTGCCATTATTTGTTCAATTTCGGCTATTTCTAGCGGAATAGATGCCATCAAATCAATATTACCAGATTCAGTAATTAAAATATCATTTTCTAAACGAATACCTAAACCTTCTTCGGGAATATAAATACCAGGTTCACAAGTAAAAACATTTCCCGCTTGCATTCTGCCATATCGGTAACCGACATCGTGCACGTCTATTCCTAAATAATGTGAAGTTCCGTGCATAAAGTATTTCTTATAAAGTGGAGCCTCAGGATTTTGATTTTTGACTTCCTGCTCATTCAACAAACCTAATTTAATGAGTTCTACTTCCATTGCAGATCCAACTTCCTTGTTGTAATCATCTAATAATGTGCCCGCTACTAGCATGGATGTTGCGTATTTCATTACGTTAAGTACTGCATTATATACGTCTTTTTGACGGGTTGTAAACTTACCACTAACTGGAATAGAACGTGATAAATCTGACTTGTAATTGCCGTATTCCGCGCCGAAATCCATTAAGATTACATCACCTTCTTTACAAACATTGTTATTGTCGTTATAATGCAAAACGCAAGCTGATGCACCTGAAGCTATAATAGGATTGTAGGCATGACCAGCAGAACGATTTCTGATGAATTCGTGAATCAACTCAGCTTCAATTTCATATTCCATTATACCAGGCTTTACGAAACCTAAAACCCTTCTAAAAGCTTTCTCAGTTATGTTGCAAGCAGCTTGAATTTGCTTCACTTCCTGTGAATGTTTAATTGCTCTTAACTGATGCATGATTGGAGCACTTCTTTCGAATTTATGCAGTGGGTAATCGTTACGTAAATCTCTAGCAAAGCGCAATTCAGCATAAGGCACTTTGGTATTTGCCCTATCGTGGTCATTCAGATTTAAATAAACGTTTTGTGCATAAGTCATTAATACGTGAAACATTGGACCAAAATTTTCCACCCATTGCACATTTTCAACTCCAGAGGCAATGATGGCTTCTTCTTTTGTGTATTTATGGCCTTCCCAAATTGCGATATGCTCATTGGTTTTTCTTACAAATAATACTTCACGTTGTTTTGGATTAGGGCAATCAGGAAACAAAACTAAAATTGTTTGTTCTTGGTCTATTCCTGATAAATAAAACAAATCTGGATTTTGTTTCCAGCTATGTGTTGCATCAGCGCTTGATGGCATTTCATCATTTGCAACAAAAACAGCAATGCTATTAGGTTTTAGCTTAGCAATGAATCTCTCGCGATTTTTAATATAGAATTCAGATGGTAAAGGCTGGTACTTCATAAGTTAGGTTTTAAATAATAAAATCGTTTCGATTGACGAATATAAAAAGTTAATTCTAATTTATTGACTTTTTTACATTCCAGTTCTCATTATTCTGTCAGGTAAAATTTGGATGGAGTCGTTTTTAAAAATAAATTCAGGTAAATTACCATCATCAAAAATTGCGACCTTCATCTTATTTTTTCTTAAAATGTTAAATTCACCTTCGCTTGGAATTTTGTCGTAAGATATTAAACCACTGTAATAAATACTCACAATTCCATTGCCTATGGAACCACAATTCAGTAAAACATCAACATTATTTATTTTAAGTTGTGTAGCTGTTTCTATCAATATTTTTTGGTTATGAATGCAAGACTTTCTGTAAATATTCTCATCTCTAAATGAATGCATTCTTTCAATTTCTCCATAGTTCAATAATGAAAAACTAAAAATTGAAATGAGGGCAAATGAAATAAAAGCGCTTAATTTATAGGATAATTTACTGAATTGATTTAAAACTTCATTTCCTGAAATACCCACAAACAAGAATGTTAATGGCATCACTATCAAGCACATCAAAGGCATGCGTGTAAGAACGCTTGTGTAAAATAAATAAGTAACTAAAATTGAAATGAAAATTGAAATAAAAATATTCTTATACTTTATTTGAATAATAGAAATAATAAAACCAGCAAAAAACAAAGCAATTATTAACCAGCCAAAGTTATCATAGTAATATTGAAAATGATAATACCAAACACCAGGGTGAGCCAAATCATCATTGATATGTTTACTATATAAATTCATTGTTACAGCAAATTCTTCTGGCCATTTAAAATACGCTGAAACAAACCAAGTTGCAGGAAATAAAACTGCTATTAATCCTGCATAAAATAAATGCAACCAATAACGCAATTGGCCCCTTCTATTCTTTGAAAAAACCAACCAAAAAAACCAAGCAGAAAATACTAGTAAGCCGGGTAACCATTTCACCAAGATAGCAGCAGCTGCGAAAACACCGGTAAATATCAAGTGAATTGGTTTTTCATAAAATGCATATTCAACAAAAGTCCAAAAACTAAGTACAACGTAGCACATAAAAACAACATCGTTTTGGTCTGTGTTAATTCCACCAGAAACTACATTAATCATTAAACAGGAGAAAGCATAAATCAATGCAGAGAGAAATGCAACTTGTTTATTCTTAAGTAAAAAACCCATTCTATAAATTGCAGGGACCAAAGCTGTTGTTAATAAAACTGAAGGAATTCTTATAGACCAATAATTCGCACCAAACAATTTAATTGAGAGTGCCATTTGCCATAAAAACAAAGGAGGTTTGTGCAACCAAATATGATTAGCAACCCAAGTATCAATGGAAACTCTTAATAATGGTTTGCTGTACAACATTGGTTGCCAAAAATTATCGACCATATTTCTGGCTACCATTGCATGAAATTCTTCATCCCATAGATTTAAAAAAGGATCAATAAATGCCATCCAAAGCCTTAAAGTAAAGGCTCCTAATATCAATATAATTAGAGATAACTTATTTTTTTGTGCTACAAATAATGCTATTGAAAGGAGAATTGAAATTCCACCGAATGCCAAAAAATAAACATCATTTTCAGAAAAATGTGTATCAATAAATTTCATTAAATCATTAAATTATTTCTTGGCATAATTCTACCAATAATCCTCCGGTAGATTTTGGATGCAGGAAACAAATCAATTTATTATCGGCACCTTTTTTAGGAATTGTATTTAACAATTGAAATCCAGCTGTTTTCAATCTTTCCATTTCTTTATTTATATCGTCTACAGCTATTGCAATATGATGAAATCCCTCTCCTCTTTTTTCAATAAATTTTGAAATTGTGCCATCCTCATTTAAGCTTTTCAATAATTCAATTTTACTTTCGCCCAGTTCAAAAAATAAAGTATTTACCTTTTCGCTTTCAACGGTTTCTTCTTTGTAAGCAGTTTTACCAAGCAGCAATTCAAACAATTTTGCGGATTGCTCCATATTATTTACCGCAATTCCAATGTGTTCAATTTTATTCATCGTACAAATGTAAAATTTGCCCTCACTTATTCAACAAAGCATACATTAATTTCGTTCATTTATTGCATGAAAGCCGACTTGCTTCAATTTACAAACAAAGGAATTTATTGTCCACCTGCCAAAGTGTACTTAGATCCTTGGCGTGGAGTAGAAAAAGCATTGATTACGCATGCCCACAGTGACCATGCACGATCTGGTTCTACAGCCTATTTATCTCATAAGGATTCTGAAGCTATTTTAAGGCTGCGTTTAAACAAAAATTTACCCTTACAAACTGTTAGCTATAATGAACCCGTTGATATTAATGGCGTTAAATTCTCCTTTCATCCCGCAGGTCATATTATTGGCTCCTCACAAATAAGAGTTGAATATAAAGGTGAAGTGTGGGTTTTTTCGGGAGATTACAAATTGGAAAATGATGGATTCTCGGTTCCATTTGAACCCGTAAAATGCGATGTTTTTATAACAGAATGCACATTTGGTTTGCCTGTATATCGTTGGAAACCTCAACAAGAAATATTTTACAGCATTCACCAATGGTGGAAATCGAATGCTGCTCAAGGAATTTGTAGCGTGCTTCTTGGTTATTCATTAGGAAAAGCGCAAAGATTACTTGTAAACTTAGATACTTCGATAGGTCCAATTTATAGCCAAACAGCAATTTCCAATACGCATGATGCACTTATTGAAGCTGGTTTTAACTTGCCTTCAACATTAAGAGTCGATTTAAAAGCTTCAAAAGATGTATACAGAAGCGCTTTGATTCTTGCACCTCCGGCAACATCTGATGCTGCCTGGATGAAGCGATTTGAACCCTATTCAATAGGAGTTGCTTCGGGATGGATGGGAATTCGCGGCGCTCGAAGAAGAAGTAATGTAGACAGAGGTTTTACCTTGTCTGACCATGCAGATTGGCCTTCGTTGGTAAAAGCGGTTAAAGAAACCGAAGCATCGCGTATCATAGCAACACATGGTTATAGTGCTGCATTTTCGAAATGGCTAACTGAACAAGGTTATGAAGCACAAGATGCAAGAACCGAATATTCGACTGAAACTCCAGAACATTAATTTTTAATTACTGATATTCAGCACTTTAATTAAATTTTCAATTTATATGTACCAACATACAATGTATTTACATACTTTTGTGAAACAATGGGAATCGAAAATGACATTCAGCAAGGTAAATTTAAAAGCAGCCATCAAAAAGCTGGCATCAACATAATATATACTGCAAGCTGCATTAACTTACACACTTCTCATGTGCTCAAGCAATTTGACGTAACGCCGCCACAATTCAATGTTTTACGGATTTTAAGGGGACAATCTCCAAAGGCAATTACTGTAAATGAAATTATTAATAGAATGCTCGATAAATCTTCTAATGGTTCACGCATAGTGGAAAAATTGAAAGCAAAGGAGTTAATAGAAAGAAAAGAATGTGAGCAAGATAGAAGACAAGTTGATGTTTCTATTACACAAAAAGGATTAATCCTTTTAGCAGAAATTGACCAAATGGAAGACAAATTTGTATTCGGAATTGGTTCTTTAACAGTTGAAGAGGCTGAAACGTTGAGCACACTGCTTGATAAAGGCAGAATTTATCTAGAAAACTTAAACAATTAAATAAGAATCAAAAATGAAAAAAGTAGTATTTCTTTCAGCAATTTTAGCAGCTTCAGTATTGGCAAGTTGCGGTGGTTCAGAGGCATCAAAAACAGAAGCAAGCGGAGAAGCAGCGCAAGCTACCGCAGCGGCAGTTACTTACAAATTAGATTCTGCTGCATCTAAAGTAGAATGGTTTGCAACAAAAGTTACGGGCAAACACAATGGAACTATTGCATTAGCGGGTGGAGAATTAAAAGCAGAAGGAGCTAAGCTTACTGCCGGTGCATTTTCTATCAATGTTAAATCTTTGAAAGTAGTAGATTTAACAGATGCAAAGATGAATGGTGATTTAACAGGACATTTAAACTCTCCAGATTTTTTCAATACAGCAGAACATCCAGAGGCAAAATTTGAAATTATTTCAGTTGACGCTATTGAAAATGCAGCAACAGGTGCAGCAAACTACAACGTAAAAGGTAATTTAACCATTAAAGGAATTACAAAAGCAATAACTTTCCCTGCAACTATTGCAATGGATGCAACTCAATTAACTGCAAATGCAGAATTTGAAATTGACCGCACAGAATGGGATATTAAATACGGTTCTGGTAAATTTTTCCAAAATTTAAAAGACAAAGCAATTAATGATAATTTCAAAGTTAAATTAGCTTTAGTAGCAAAGGCATAAGACATTAAAATAAGGTTTATTGTTTTAGTAAAGGCCGATTTCAGTAATGAAGTCGGCCTTTATTTTATACTATTTATTTTTTTGTGGTTTAAATTATAATAACTGCATTTTGCTTAAATTACCAGTATGTTTTGTACCCTTGATTTGCTTTTGCAATAGTAACAAGCCGCGGGACTTTTAATTCTTGTTTCTGCTTTGATTGATTAAATCTAATTCACAAGTATTTAATAGACAATTCTACTAACTGATTTTTTTTTAATAAAAATTTGCAGGAACGATTTTTAATACTACTTTTGCCATCCATTCAAAAACGGACCGGTAGTTCAGTTGGTTAGAATGCCGCCCTGTCACGGCGGAGGTCGCGGGTTCGAGTCCCGTCCGGTCCGCAAAACGAAAATTGAAACCCCCTATTCACGGGGGTTTCATACTTAAAGGGGGACGGAATGGGGGACGGATTTTAAAATAATCTACAGAAACTCCAATAAATTAAGGCCTAAAAATAATAGATTTCTATAGCCTAAAGTTTTATACTTTAGACTTTTTAATCTAATGGAAAAATCAGAAAAGATACCCCTCTCAAAAAATTTAAGAGATTCCAATTATGAAAAAGGGTCTAAACATGTTTATGAAGTTGATGCACCATACATATATTTCCTGCTAAATGAAAAAGCAGTGACTTTAAATCGGGTGGACTTGCTACTTCTGTAGCTGAGAATAACACCGAACTGCTTAAAAGATTAAAATTGGCATTGGAACTTATAGGTGAAAACCATCAGCTTGATTTAACAAATGAAAATAGTGCTAAAAAAATGTTGGTTCTCACACCTCAAAAAGATGGCGGAGATTACTCATATTGGCTTGGGCTGTTTTTGTTAGCCCAACCTTTTAAGGCAGGAATGATTCTAGAATATCATTTTGAAAGATGGAGAAATAAGACGCGGTTTATTGGTTACGTTGAGTTTCACATGATTAACCAGCTTCTTTCCCATAGCTCCCTTGATAACCTCGAAGCTCTCTTGGAACTACGTCTCTGGCTTAAAGAAAAGCGAGCATATTACCAATACGTAAAATCAGAGGATAACTCCAACAATGCACATAAAAAAAAAAGGAAGGACTAAAAAGGCATTTGCGGAAGAAGAATACAGTATCACTGATAAATCAAATTTGGCGAAAGGGGAAAAGAGTAAATCCTTAACAGAGGAGGTTGTTGACTTCCAAATCAAAATTACACAAGAAAGCCAAACGCTTCTATACAATGTTTTGAAAGACTACTTTATCGATGATAATGATAAAAGCATTATGGCATCTTTTTCAACTTTGTTTGATGGGGTATCAACTCCCACTAGGCCAATCAAAATGGGCATAAAGCCAAGTCTGCTTGTGCACTTATTCAAACATTTACATAAAAAAAACCAAATCGTCAGCTCAGTGCTAACACATGGCAAGCGTAAAAAGCACATTTCGGTTCGTATGGAAGATTTTATTAGTTTTGAACTTCATGGTTTCGTAGGAACTTTTTAGGTTGAAATACTTTCTACGCCTGCCATGGGAACGCAAGCGTAAAAAGCACATTTAGGTTCGTATGGAAGATTTTATTAGTTTTGGGCTTCATGGTTTCGTAGGAACTTTTTAGGTTGAAATGCTTTCTACGCCTGCCATGGGAACGTTATGCACCATTCTTTTTGCGATTCACAAGTTACAACAAACTAGAAAGTTTTAACTATCTTTGTTAAGGAATATCAGATATAAAATAATGTATAAAACAATAGAAATTGACCGTGAGAATCTAACTTTAATGGGTGTAAAGTTTTCAAACTTAAAGACCTTGGAGAATACAGCAAATGCTATTGGGTCAAATATGTTTGAAGGTTTTGAGCCAACAACGGAATTAATTCAACTTTATGTCGACTGGAGTTCTGGAACAATTCCTGAATCTGACTTCTTGACAAGATTATACTCCATTTATGGAAAATAATTATCAATACTTAGATCCTGATTTTATATACACAAACAAAAATGGCGTACTTCATAACTTAGCAAAAATAGAAGACGAAAGAATTCTTTTAGCCTTTGAAAGTTTAAAAGTATCGAAAAGGATAGAAGAATTAATAGAAAATCCCATAAAAATAAAAGATTCAAGTTCTTTACTTAAAATTCACCATCATTTGTTTCAAGATGTTTACGAGTGGGCTGGAAAAGTAAGAACAGTAAATATTAGCAAAGACGGAAAGCCTTTTTTTAACGGAGAGCGATTTGATAAAGCATTTCAATATCTTGATACACTAATTTCAGAATACCGAACTTTAAAAAAGACGAACAGAAAAGAAATAGCTAAAAAATTAGCAGAAATATTGGATTCCGTAAACTATTTACATCCTTTTAGGGAAGGAAATGGCAGAACACAAAGAGAATTTTTAAGATTATTAGCGCTGGAAAAGGAAATTGTCTTAAATCTAAATCCGCCAAATAATATAAGTGTCTACGAAAGATATATGAAAGGAACAATTGAAAGTAATCTAATAATCTTGACTGATTTGATTTTCGAAATGATAGACATCACGAATGATAATTAGAACGGCGCATAACACATGGCAAGCGTAAAAAGCACATTTCGGTTCGTATGGAAGATTTTATTAGTTTTGAACTTCATGGTTTCGTAGGAACTTTTTAGGTTGAAATGCTTTCTACGCCTGCCGAGCGGGTAAACGGCATTCTAAAAGGTGAATTCGATATCGACCAGGGCTTTGTTAACAATGCTCAAGCAGCGAAAGAGATAAAAAGAGTAGTGGAAATCTACAATAACAAACGTCCTCATATAAGCTGTATGCTAATGACACCAAACAAAGCACACTTATTCGGAAAATTCAAAATGAAAAGCTACAAAAGGATATTAACAAAAACTGACTTATCAACAAAGAAAAAGAAGCAAAAAGAAAATTTACAACAACTAAAATAAATAAATTTGAAAACTAAAACATGTAAACCATTTTTAGGAATAGACATTGTACTCCAAAATTGGAGGTAATAGGCTGCGGAATTAAACGATTTTTCTTTCAAAAATTTCTAAGTTAGTTTGACAAGTTTTCAAAAACTTTTAAAGAATTGATTTCGATTTTTAAATCGCCGTCAGCTTTTCCGAAGTTTAATTTCGATCTTTTAAAAATATTCATTGAAGTAAAATAGTTATCTCATCCGCCCTTAGAATTTAAAATTTAGACCGAATTGAAATCCTGAACTATTCAATGGGATTGTTCTTTTCAATTGCTGTGATGGAACATTAACTTCAGGATTAATCATCGGATCATAAATAATCTGGTCAACATATTTTACTTCACGTGAACTAACAGGCAGATCATCTAAATTACTTTGGCCATTGTAGGTTGATTCTGTTAAAACTGATTTTAAAGGACGCCAAACCTGTTGGTTGAAATTCCATTCACCGAACAATGTCATTTTTTTACCGATTGGATAAGTGACACCGAAAGCACCAGTATATCCGAATCCTATACCTCCAGAATAATTCTCACTCCTTGTTGTTGTATTAGTGACAACTCCCTGACCAGAATTTATTGTATTGGTCGATGTAAAATCTTCCCTGAACTGCGTACCTAATCCAATGGATGCACCAACTCTTATGAAAGGTGATATATTGCATTCGTCATCGCAACATTCATCACAGCAATCATCATCAAAGAAATTATACTGTAAGGTTGGATTAACCCGGAAAGTTCTAGCCCTGCATATATATTCATCGTATGTATCTGTTCCAAAATAAGTTGATTTGTTCATTTGCGTATAACTGCCTCCAAGCAAGTAATTTACGTTTAATCCAGCTGATAACTTACGGTAAACTCGGTAATTAATACCCGCCCCTAATTCAAATCCTTTTCCATATGACCCTGTTACAAGGTCAGAAGTAATAACTCCATTGGATGTTGTGGAATTTGTAAACAAGTCTGTTTTGTTACATGGAAATCCGTAACCTGCATTTACCTGAAGATTCCAGCGATTATACTTCTTTGTTAAAGAATCTTTCTGTGCAGAAAGTGGGATTGATATACAAAGTAGAATCAGGCCCATAAAAAAGTGTTTGTCTGTTTTCATAATTATAAAATTAGAATACTCAAAACTAAATAAAATATCAAAGAAGTCCAAAACAAAAAATCCGACTTAACATTACTTTTAGAACTCTAAGCGTAATTTCTCCAGTCAGATTTTCAATGCCAAGTTGAGTAATCAATCCCTGAATGGTATCATAAAAGAAACGATAATAAAAACCCAAACATTCGTACTCTTCAAGATAAGAATAGGCTCCAGCCTTCGAAGACGGAAACAAAGATGCTTGGTTGGAATGATCCCCGATAAATTGTTCTGCCTGATGTTTCAAATTATCAAGTTCATCATCGGTTGTTGCCGACCCTAAATGCTTCACAATAACTCGCTTTCGATTATGTAAGTAATAGACTTGAATAGCAATCTTTCCAGAACCTGTCTTGACTTCCCTAAATTTAAGCATATCGAAAACCTTAGTGCAACAAATGTAGCACTAAATTAAAGGTAATTAACTGTATGATAGCTGATTATAAAATTAAAAAAAATGAAGTGGACAAGTCAGGAGTAATAAACACTTTCAATTGAAAATACAAGATTACTTTAATGATATTCTATTACAGTTTTCAATTGTTAGCTCTTAATAATTTAAACAAGATTTGGAAAATAAAATCATTTGTTTGAACTGTAAAGTGCCTAAAATTAAAAGTAAAAGTAAATTGTTGGTATTAACTTTTTAGTTTAATCAATACTTAGTTAAATTACCCATTTCAGAAATCAAAGCATTTTCATTACTGTAAAACAGAGTACACACGAATCCATTGGCAGGAAAAACGTTTCTTATTTTCCAATCTACTTGCTCAAAAAATCCTTTTGCTTCCAGTAATTTATAATTTCCATTTTCAACTTTAAATTCTAGACTATCTGGTGTTAGTCTCATGCCTTCGCCTATTGCTTTTAAGTATCCTTCTTTAACGGTCCAAAACTTAAAGAAACGTGAAAGTTTTTCTACCTCAATTTTACGAATGTATGCTGCTTCATTCTTTGTAAAATTCTTATCAATGAGCTCTTCTAAATCAGGTAAAGGCCTGATGTGCTCTAAATCAATACCTACCTCGCCAGCTCGAGAAATAGCATAAACAACCCTGTTGCCTGAATTTGAAATGTTGAATGTTAAGGAATAATCATCTTGAGAAAATGGTTTTCCTTTGCTATGGCGTCCGATTTTTAAATCTCTAGGAGAAATGTCTAGATAGGCTGAAAGCAATAATCTCAAGCCTCCTTGGCTAACAATAAAGTTGTCTTGTGCTGGTTTGAATGTATAAAAAGTAATCCTGCTTTTTTCGAAATCTGTCAAAGCTTCAAAGCATTTTGCTTTGAATTCTGGGAAAGAACCGCTAGCGGCAGTCCACAAATGAATTTCGCCATTTGATAAAAAAGGAAAGGGCTGCTTGGAACCATTTGCTCCAAACAACCCTTCGTTTCCTGATATTTCAGACATTGTCAATTAAGCCATTACGCTGTCTGACAATTCTGTAGTTAATATTTCAAGCAGCTCTTCTTTGTTATCTCTACAAAACAAGTGACCACCGTTTACAGTTCTAAATTTAAACGTTGAATTAGTGTGTTGTTTCCAACCTCTTAACTGCTCTTCTGTAAATACAACGTCTTCCGTTCCTGCAATTGCTGTTAAAGGACAATCCAAAGGAGCTGCATCTAAGTATTTGTAGCGTTTACCTAATAAAATATCTGCTCTTAAAGACGGCAACATCTCATTAAATACTTCATTGTTTTCGATTACAGATTCAGGAATCTCCAATGATCTCAAGTGGTTTTTAATGTTCGGAATGTTTTTGTCCTTGTAAACCTCATCGTCTGCAATAGCTTCTAAGAATTTAAATGGACTCACCAAATGAGGAGCTCTCCATCCACCAACTATAAACATTGTTGGATTCACATCTTTCTCTTTTCTCAAATAACGTGTCAATTCTAAGGCTATACCAGCGCCAGAGCTGTGTGCATAAAATGCAATTGGCGTAGTTAATAATGGCTCGATAACTTCTGTCATTTTCTTCACCAACTCATTCACATCATCAAATGGTTTTTCATCACCGCGCTCTTCACGACCTGGTAATTGTACTGCACAAACTTCAATGTCATCTGGCAAGAATTCGTGCCAAGAAGTGAAGATAGATGCACCACCAGCAAAATATGGTAAACAAAACAACCTTAATCTTGGGTGTTCAATTTTCTTGCTGCGGATAATCCATTTATCCAATTCACTTTTTTCTGCCATTGTACTTTCTGCCCCGCTCGACTGTCCTGTTAATTCATCAATAATCTGAACGCTCATTTCTTCCATTGTAGGACCACGCATGATGCGCATCATAGAATAATCGACCGTTACGTTACTTTGAATCCAGTTACGGATTTGGTTCGCCATTAATGAATCTAAACCGTATTTGGTTACTGGTTCTGATGTGCTTACTTTATCGGCTGTTGTTCCCAATACTCTTGCGAATGTATCCTTTAATTGGGTTAACAAGATTTCAGTTTGTTCTCCTGATTTTGCTTCTAACAAGGTAATCTTCAATGAACCATTTCCAGCACCAGAAGATGTTCCTGAGCTCAGTTCTTTTTCACGAATCAAGTGAGAGAAACGACTAGATTTTGCAGAATGCGGGAAGAAACTTCCAATCATTTCCCAATCAGAATCTGTTGCTACACGCTGCACTGGATTGTTTAAAAGCATTTGCTCCAACACAACCAAAGCTTGTTGCAAACTAAATGCTTTCCAGCCTTGTTTGTATAATAAGCCACCAACATTACCGCTGCGCGCCACAAAACCAACATCGCCAATAACACCCCAATTGATGGTCATAGCAGTTAAGCCTTGTGCTCTTCTCCAAGATGAGAAGTTATCTAAGAAGCTGTTTGCTCCTACATAACTCACCTGTCCTGGATTTCCGTAAATAGCCGAAATAGAAGAATATGAAACGAAATGTTCTAAATCCATTTCCTTGGTAGCTTCATGTAAATGCCAGCAACCAACAGCTTTTGGAATAAACACTTTCATGTAGCGGTCGTAATCAATTTCAGGAATACTACCGTCATCTAAAACCATGGCAGCGTGCTGAATACCTTTTAAAGGAGGCATTGTAGCTTTTATTTCAGCAAAAACACGCTCAACATCTTGTTTGTTAGAAACATCAGCTTTAGCAATCATTATGTTGGTTCCATGTGCAATCATTTTCTCAACGATCGCTTTTTCATGGTCCGTTTTAGGTCCACTGCGGCTCATCAATACTAAGTTCTTAGCACCTTTTGTAGTCATCCATTCAGCAACAGATAATCCGAAACCTGAAGCTCCACCGGTTAATAAATAAGTAGCGTCGGCTTTAAACTCGATTGCGGCTGGAGGTGCAATTTGAACTTCACCTTCCATGGCAACTATAATTTTACCAATGTGACGAGCGCCAGCCATGTATTGGAAAGCATCAGCCAATTTAGAAACTGGGAATACTTTTACAGGATGTGGTGCAAATTTATTGGCAACAAAATAATCGATAGATTCTTGGAATAATCTTCCGCCGAAGATGTCTTTTTGCTTAAACAAGCGGTCAACATCTACCCCAAAATAAGTAAGGTTATTTCCAAATGGCTCTAAGCCTAATTTGCTGTTGCGGTAAATATCTGTTTTACCTATTTCTACAAATCGGCCGTAAGCTGCAAGGCATTTTACGCTCTTGTAAATGGCTTCACCAGAAAGTGAATTCAACACCACGTCTACTCCTCTACCACCTGTTTTAGACATGATTTCATCAGAAAAATCCAAGTTACGAGAACTCATGATGTTTTCTGGTTTTACACCGATTGATTCAATGTAAGCTCGTTTGTCAGCACTACTTACAGTTGCAAAAATCTCTGCTCCTATTGCCTTTGCAATGTGAATGGCTGCAATTCCAACCCCACCTGCTGCTGCATGAATTAAAATGGTTTCTCCTTTTTCTAATCTGCAATGATGTATCAAAGAAAAATAAGCAGTAGTATAAACAACTGGTAAGCTGGCTGCTTCGTTCCAATTGATTCCTGCTGGTTTTTTAACACAATGCACGGCTAATGGATATGCGAAACCGCCTAAGCAAGAAGGCGCAGTTGCCATTACCTCATCGCCAATTTTTACATTGCTTACATTTTTACCCACTCGAGTTACAACACCTGCGCATTCTAAACCGAAAGTTCTTCCAAATAAACCACCTTCAACAGCCGCGTCAGACAATAAGCCCATTGCAATCATAATATCACGGAAGTTTAAAGCAGATGCTTTAATGCTTACTTCCACTTCATTGTCTGCCGGGTCTTTTCTTTCTGTTTCACGCAGCACAAGGTTGTCGAGAACACCATATTCCGAAATAGTTGCTGTATATGCTGATCCTTCTGCAGAAACTGTCTTTTTAGCCTGTTGTGAAATGGTCTCTTTTGAAATCCTCTCCAACTTATTGAAATACCTTTTTTTACCTCTAAATGCAATTTCGTCTTCGCTATCGGTGCTGAAAAACTCTTCTACTAATGCATCAATTTCAACTTGCTCAACTGTTGCACTGAAATCAACCATGCGCGATTTAAACAATGGGAATTCATTTACCACTACTCTACTTACACCACGAAGACCTTCTTGCGCTAAGTTAATTATTGCAGGAGAACCACCAATAGATTGCGCACCACTAGACAATAACCAAATGCTTGGTTTGTCTTTATAGTTTGTTGTATTCAATTTGCGCATTACATTCATCAACATAATTGACGATTGCTCTTCTGATGAGATGATGGAAGCTTCTGAAAGTTGCTCATTCGCAACAGCATCCAATCCCCAAGCGAATATAATACATTGAAGATTTCCGTTTGTTGCAGCGTGTTCAATAACTGCATCTGCTCCTTCTTGACCTAAAGTATAAATTTCAAAAACATGCTCAGAAACTTTATTGAATGCATTGCTCTTTTTAACAATGGTAATGGTTTTATTCAAAGCTTTTAACTGTTGAATAATTTTATCTGCAGTTCCATTTTCATCAGCAAATACTAACCAATCCGCAACAGTTGTCTTAGCTACATTTTCTACTTTTACAGTGTTTAAATCTAACTTCTCAGCTCTTGCAAGAATTACACTTTGGCAAGAAACATCGTTCTTTTCGAAATCGCTGTACATGGCAACATCAGAGAAACCATTAGATTGTAAAACAGTTTTCCAAGTTTCAGGAGCCATGGTAGCATGTAACGGACGAATATCCATGTCTTCAAACAACCACCAGCCTTCTGTCATCCCGAAAATAAAATCAAGGTAAACCGGAGAATTGGTTACTTCCAACATCATTAAGATTCCTTCTGAAGCCAATAATTTCTTGGCGTTTCCTAAAGAAACAGATAGGTTTCTTGTAGCATGAATAACATCAGAAGCAATGATTAAATCGAAAGAATTCAAATCAATTCCTTGTGTTGCAGGATCTTTCTCAATATCCATGATACGGTATTGCACAAATGGATATCTTGCAAATCGTTGCTGTGCTTTTAACAAGAACATGTGCGATAAATCTGTGTACACATATTCTGTTCTATCTGCTGGTAACATTGGCAAGATAGCTTGTGTCATACCTCCTGTTCCTGCTCCAATTTCTAACACGCGCAGTGTTTGGTCGGCAGGCAAATTAGCAATCAACTCGCTGATTGATTTTGCAGCTATGTCGTTGTATTTCTTAAATGCAAAACCTTCTACATAATATTTCACAATTGCATCCCATTTATCTTCAGGGAAAATCAATTGAATTGGGTCTATCGTTCCTTGTAAAACTCCTGCTATTTCAGGTCCACAACGACCTAACAAAGTAGATTCATGGTGAAACTGTGGATATTTTCCATGCAATTCGTCCATCCATGCACGCGTGTCTCTGAAAGATGGCGTTTTGATGATTGTATAAACACCATTATCTCCAGAAACAAATCCAGCATTTTTCAATAACAAGAACATGTGGTGAAACAAACGGTTGTGCTCTTTTACGATTTTAAAATCAGCAGCAGCAGCTTCCACATTGATTACTTTACCAACTTCGAAATTTAAACCGAGTTCTTTAAGCGCATTTGCAATGTAGCCAATGGTCAATTTCCACTGTTCGGGTTCGTATAAATCGTAGTATTCTTTTTGTTCGTGGCGTGCATTTACTTCTTGTAACGTTTTTGCTACTTCAGTTCTAATTGAATTTGGTGAAGGAAGATATTCACCCGGATTACGCAACAATTCTTGGTCGGTGCGAGGTTTCATGTTCCATTTGTATTCGTAGAACCATTTGTCCTCATCACCTCCATTTTCACCTCGAGAACCCTTTAAGTACTGTGACTTAAATCCATGAAATTCAGCAACTAAGCTACCATCATCGTTAAAAATCCATAATTCACCTAAAGCATATTCATCTGTCCATTCGCGTAAGCGACCATGAACAATTAACTTGAATGAATTTGGTTTAATATAGAATTTAATTCTGTCGATATGAACAGGAATGTAAACTCCCATTTTCTTGTTTACATCTTCGCGTTCGTTGAAAATTCCGAATACTGTTTGGAAACAGCTGTCTAAAACACCTGGATGTAAATTGAACTGGAAAAATTCAGAGCGAATACTTTCATGAACTTCAATTTCACTGATAGATTCCCACAATCCATTACTTCTGTATAATTTTTTAATAGCACGGAATGATGGTCCAAGGTATAAACCACTTTCTAGCAATTCATCGTGCATGCTTTTTACAGGAACTGGAATGGTAACACGCTGGCGAATTTCTTCTAAGTTCACTGGAATCGATGTAAATGCATCACCAATGTGATTCATTTTTCCGTTTGAACACATTGTCCATTGGGCATCTTTACCTTTTGGCTTGGTATAAATAAAATAATTACCACCATCATGCGAAATATCCATTTGAATATAAGGAGGCTCGCCTGAATCTGGTAAAAACAATGCACGTTCAAAATTAAGGTCCTCTAAAAATCCGAATTTCTCTCCAAACGTTTGCAAACCAGCAGAAATAGATAAATCTACGTGACCAGCACCAGGGAAAATAATTGGCCCTTGCACTTTGTGGTCTTCAATATATGGATAAGTGCGTTTGTCTAATGTGATATCCCAAAGAACATTGCTGCTTTCTCTTGCAGAAACAACTTTTTTGGTCAAATGTGGATGTTCGAAAATACCTAAACGCTGTTGTTTTCCTTCGGCTGTTTCAATCCAATAAGATTCTTTTTGCCAAGGGTATTTTGGAAGTTTTATGAATGCATTATCGGTTCCGTAAAACGATTTCCAGTCGATTTTTGCTCCCCAAGTATGCAAGGCTGCAGCACTTGATAAGAAAATTGCTTTTTCGTTTTCTTTTCTTCTTAAAGAAGGTATCACTAAACCTTTTTTCTTTTTCTTTGAAAGCAAGTCGTTTACACCAATGGCATGAATTGGATGTGGACCTAATTCGATAAATGTATCAAAACCATCATTAATTTGTGCTTCAACAGCTGCAGTAAAATAAACAGGCTCGCGCACGTTTCTAAACCAATACATTGGATTTAAATCTTCCCCATTCACTTTATTACCTTCAACTGTAGAATAGAAAGGAATTTTTGTGGCAACAGTTTTAAATTCACCCAATGAAGCCAACAATTCATCTTTTAATGGCTCCATGTGATGGCTATGGAAAGGCACATTTACTTCTAATAACCGGTGGAAAATATCTTTGGCGTTTAATTCAGCTGCGATTTCTTCAATTACATCTGTATCACCTGATAATGCTACCATTGACGGACCATTCACGGCTCCAACTGAAACTCTATCTTCTTTTCCTTCAATCAATTTTAATGCGGCTTCAAAAGGAACGCCTACAGCCATCATTCTTCCTTTATCAGTTGCTTTTTGCTGCACACGACTTCTGTGGAAAATTAATAATACCGCTTGTTCTAAGGTTAAGGCTCCTGAAACATAGCCAGCAGCAACTTCACCAATACTATGTCCAACAACTGCGGATGGATGAATGCCCATAGCTTTCCACATTTCGAACAATGCAATTTGAATGGAGAATAAAGAAGGCTGAGCAATATTTGTTTCGCTGATGCGAGATGTTTCTTCTGTTTTGGTTAATTCTTTAATCAACGACCAATCTGCATGCACAGAAAGCATTTTATCTAGCTTCTCGATAGTTGCGCGGAAAATTGGCTCATTTTCGAAAAGCTGTCTTCCCATTCCCCACCATTGTGGACCTTGACCAGAAAAAATAAATACTATCTTTTCTTTTACCGTATTAGCACGTCCTTCTGATATTCCTGTAAGCGTTTCTCCATTTAAGTAAACTTGAAGACTATCTGCCAATTCCTCTTTGGAAGAAGCAACAATTGCTAATCTAATATCATGGTGAGAACTGCGTAGTGCAGTAGAAAAACAAATATCGCTAAAACTAGCTTTGTTTTCTGTGTCTTTTAAGAAAGCAATGTACTGTGCAGCTTTTGCTTTTAATGCTTCGTGGCTTGTTGCTGATAAAGTACAGATTTGTAATCCTTTTTTATCGTTTGCTTTTGATGGAACAACTGCATCATAACCTTGTAAAACTACGTGCGCATTTGAACCTCCAAATCCAAAGGAGTTTACACCACCATATCTGGCTTTACCGTTTGGTTTCCATGAAACTTCGTCGGTTGGAACTTTTAATTTTAAATCATCAAAAGGAATGTTTGGATTTCCTTTTACAAAGTGAATATTCGGAGCAATTACGCCGTGTTTCAACGCTAAGGCCAATTTACTAATACCAGCAACACCAGAAGCTGGTTCCAAGTGACCAATATTAGATTTTACAGAACCGATATAACAGAAATCTTCTCTGTCTGTACCAATTACTTTACCTATAGAATTGGTTTCAATTGGATCTCCAACAAATGTTCCTGTACCGTGAGCTTCCACATAATTTACCATATGTGGGTCTATTCCTGCATCCTTATATGCATCTACCAATAAATCTTGCTGAGCAATAGGATTTGGAACTGAAATTCCTTTGGTAGCACCATCTTGATTTACGGCAGTTCCAATAATTAATGCATATATATTGTCACCATCTTTTTCAGCTTGCACCAATGTTTTGATAATGATTAATCCAGCTCCTTCGCTACGTACATAACCATTTCCTCTTTCATCAAAAGAATAACAAATTCCATCAGGAGAAAGAAATCCACCTTTGCTGAAACCCATTTGAGGTTCAGGTTTCAAAATTGAATTTACACCACCTGCAAACGCTAAATCTGCATCACCTTCCCAAATGGCGCGACATGCAGAGTGTACAGCATTCAATGAAGAAGAACAAGCAGTATCGATGGCGAAACTTGGTCCTTTTAAATTATATGAATATGAAACACGGTTTGCAGCAATACAAAGTGCCGAACCGACATTGGTATGAGCCCCAATATTAACTCGCTCTATTGGTGTATTTTGAATATCACCGTAATCGTGCGCTGAAATTCCTAAGAAAACAGCAGCTTTTGAATTATCTAAATCGTCTAAACGTAAACCTGCATCTTGGATTGCTTCATAAGAAACTTCCAATACCATGCGTTGCTGCGGATCCATTCTCATGGCTTCAAGCGGAGAAATACCAAAGAAACCAGCATCAAACTTGTCAACTTCTTTAATGAAACCTCCTCGTTTCACGCTTATTTTAGATGCTCTTCTGAACTCAGGAGCAAACATTGCTTCTACATTCCAACGATCGGCGGGAATTTCACCCAATGCATCTTTTTTTCCACTTAATAATTCCCAGAATTCTTCAGGTGAATTTACATCACCAGGAAATCTGCATCCAATTCCAATGATAGCTAAAGGTTCTCTTTTCTTCATTTTAAACTTGTTTACTTTCTTTTAAAAAAACCCCGCAAAGTAGGTCAAATTATGCACAAATCGGTAACAATGTAATAACAAAAAAATATTTTACTGTTTATAATTACCTGTTTCATCCACTTTCCAAACTCCAACTTTCTGATTTTCTTCAAAATAAGTAAACACCTTTTTCAAATTTTCCCAAAAAAATTGTTGAGATTTTCCTAAGTCTGTATGATTTGCCATTCTCAAATTCTTCTCAGACATATGAAAAGGGAAAATATGAACCGGTATTTCCTTCTGACCTGAACTTTTTGCGCAGACTGCTATCATATATACTTCTTCAATCCATTCGTCTGTTAAAGGCAAACAACCTATAGTTACACATTTCCCATGAATAAAAATATCTCCGCCAAGGTCTTTTGCTTTAGAACGCTTTTTATCAGCAGCATTCGGGTAATTTAATCCAAGAGAAAGATAATATGTAGATGTTGGATTAAAACGATTGATGCTATAAACCCCTTCTGGAACCTGACTATCACCTTGTTTCATTTTAGGTCCAAGTACACCACTTTTAGCGCACACATCATACGTTTTAAGAAGTGCAAATTTTGAATCTGTTCTATTCTTTCCCCAAACTTCTAATTTATCTTCTGTTTTAAAAGCGCGAATGAAAATTTCGAGTTTATGTAATGAGATTTTCTTCTCTACCAGTAGCTTTTTTATAGAAGCGCTTTTATTGGACCACGCTTTTTTTACTCTTGTGTTTTTAAGTTGCGTATTTAGAAAAGTTTGGGCGTTTGAAGAAGAAATACAAAAACCTGAAATCATTATCAAGCTAAAGAATAATCTCATGAATACAGAGTTAAATGCTTAAAAACCACTTATGAAATGCAAATAAAGCAAACTAATTTGGATGGATATTTAATTTTCTTTCGACAAATTTTCTGCTGTTGATTTTCCATTTTTTTCTATTTTCCCATAAAAACAAACGCCATTTGGTTTATACCAATGAACTTCGTTTCCTGCTTCAGCGCGGTAGTAGCCATTGCTTTCCTTTTTAATAAATGGATAATAAGCAGGAATCAATTCTTCTCCTTTCAAATTACACAAACCTTGAATTTGATGATGTACTCCAGCAGTTAAAGCATCATTGATTGAAACTATCCTGTCAAACTGCGGATATTTAATCCATTCTAAAGTTGAATCCAACAAACCCCATTTCTCAAAATTACTAACCCAAATATTTCCATTTTGCAGCACTTTATAATCATAGAAAGATGTCAAATTTAGCCTTAAACCCGATTTGTCATAAAAAGTATAATAGCCGTTATTTATGCTTTTAAAAAGGATGAAATTAGCAGAGCCTGTGTGCAAGGGTTTTTCTTCAGTAATAAACAAAATATCGCCATTTGTATTAAATATTTTCCATTCTTTTCCTATTCTCCCTGCTGCAACTCCATTACTATAATTAAAATATCTCTCATACCCTACTTTAGAAAGTAATTCTCCGGATGTATCTGCAAAATAATAAAGTCCATTCTTTTTAATCCACATTCTGTTTTTGTATACTTGAATTGGAGAAATGTTTCTCTTTAATTTTTTATAACCTGCAGATTTATTGTATAAGTAGGATTTAAAATTTTTCTTTACAATGTAATTTTCATTATCTACAGAATTAATTTTACTCAACTTACCTTGATAAACTATTTCGTTATTTTGATTGATTAAAATAGAGGTAATACCCCTAAAAACAATTAAATTACCTGTCATTCTGTCTTTTGTAAATGATTTAAAAGAAGGTATATGTTCCAAAACCCTAAAATTATTATCCAGCATTCTCCAACCTTTACCATCACTTGCCCATATTAAATTATTCCAATCTTTAATATCTTTCCACGGCAGCGTATCTAATTCTTCTCCATTTATTTTTATTGTTTTCCAGATATTTTTTTGTTTAACAGCAGCTAATTGCTCTTTAAAAGAGATAACTTTGGAATATTCACAGGGAATTACAATTTCTCCTTGTTCATCAACAAACCCCCATTTACCATTATTTTTTACTGCGGCCAATCCACTTGAGAAAGGTAAAATTTTACTTGTTCCATCTAGAAAATTTGCTCCAGTACCTTTTGTCCAAAACCCTTTCCCACCAAAATAAGAAAAATACGCATTTTCTCCTTTTAAAGGTTCAAAACTTGAAACTTCTTGAAAATACTCTCCTTGATAATTATTTTTAATTATACTTTGTATGGTATCATTTTTAATTAATTTGTAGTTACCTTCTATTAGTTCTATTGAATGATAATCAGGTTTAACCACATAGTAAATGGCACTATTGATAAGTCCCATTTTTTTCGAATATCTGTCTTGAACAATTGCTAAATCGTTATCATTAAAGGGAGAAGCATAGGAAAAACTGCATTTGCTAGCTTCTCCTTTACTATTAATGTATACCCAAATAGGATCTAAAGGAACAAAATTATTTGAAGATGAGTATTTTTTAAATCTATTTATTAAATATGGATTAACAATTTCTTTTAATGCACTGGAAAAGCTTTGATTATTATAATCATCCTTGTATTTACAATCTCTAATATCTCCTCTTAGCAAAGCTCTTAAAGGGAATTTAAATGAATCTTCAATCCAAATATATATAGTGGACCCCAATTTTAAGACAAGGATATAATTTTTAACTTTAAACCTTGTTTACAATGAAACGAACACGTCGCGTATTTACCCCTGAATTTAAAGCCAAAGTGGCTTTAGAAGCCATAAA